>Ga0209366_1000025_pt1 | contig 72646 bp, 68 predicted proteins | sample WorMetmaBAHAMAS2_FD_187391 | JGI IMG/M metagenome (GOLD analysis project Ga0209366, IMG submission 187391) | Marine gutless worms symbiont microbial communities from Max Planck institute for Marine Microbiology, Germany - Inanidrilus... | ecosystem: Host-associated > Annelida > Digestive system...
CAAAAGTGTTACCCATGTCTTCGGTATAATCTGTAACCCATGCGTCCGGAATGGACCTACAACGCCATGGTGGGCCCGGCAGGATTCGAACCTGCGACCAAGCCGTTATGAGCGGCCCGCTCTGACCGACTGAGCTACGGGCCCACCGTGAGCCCTCTTTACATGGGGGTCGGGGTCCGCGCAAGCGGCCGCGGTCAGGCCAGAGGCAGCGACTCGAAGGGATCCTTGCTATCCGGTGCGGGTCCACCGGTGTCGCGGACGTCCAAGGACAGCCCGTTGCAGCAGGTCAGCAGAACCGACCGCAGCTCAGCCATTTCAAAGGGCTTGGCGATGAAATCGTCCATGCCCGACGCCTCGCACCGCTGGCGGTCGGACTCGAAGGCGCTCGCGCTGACCGCAATGATCGGGGTCCGGACACTGCCTCTGGTTTCCTCAATCTCCCGAATCCGCCGCGTGGCGGCAAAGCCGTCCATCGCGGGCATGTGGCAGTCCATCAGGACAGCATCGAAGCTGCTGCGCTCGAAAGACGCCACGGCCTCGACGCCGGTCGTGCAGACATGGACGGAGCAGCCGAGCTCCTGAAGGTACTGCTCCGCGACCGCAGTATTGACCGGGTTGTCTTCGGCCAGGAGGATCTTGAGGCCCAAAGGACCCGTATCGACCTCGCCTCCTCCATTGCCGTTTGCCGCCTCCGCGTCGGGGGCCCCGTCACACAGCCTTAAGAGCCTTTCGAGCAGCTCGCTTTGTTTGATGGGCTTCGTGAGAAAGGCATCAACGCCGCATTCCCGCATCTGGCGCCGGTCGTCTTGCCAGGTTACCGACGAAACCATAATGAGATGCACGTCGGCGATGTCCGGATCCCCATGGATCCGGCAGGCCAGTTCCTGGCCGCTCATGTCGGGCATCAACAGATCCAACAGCACCACGCCATAGGGGCGACCCTGTTCGACCGCCGCGCCCAGCATGTGAAGCGCGCGCGCCGCCCTTCGCCTCATCGGTCTCGATACCCCAGCGGCGGAGGTAATGGGACATGATTTCCCTGTTGGTCGGGTTGTCGTCGACCACCAGGGCCCGCATGCCTGCAAGCGAGGAGGCCATGCTGTGCTTGTCGGAAACCCTCTGAGGCGACAGTTGGAACGGGATGGTGAAGTGGAAAGTCGTTCCCCGGCCCAGATCGCTTTTCACGCTGATGTCGCCATGCATCATTTCCACAATCTGGCGCACGATCGCGAGCCCGAGCCCGGTTCCACCATAGCGACGCGTGATAGAGCCGTCCGCCTGCTGGAAGGGCTGGAACAGCCGATCCTGATCTTCCAGCCCTATCCCGATGCCGGTATCCGCGACTTCGAACTTGACCAGTACCATCGATCCGTCGGGTTCGCCTGCCGAGACCCGCAGAGAGATCGAACCGGCATCCGTGAGTTTGATTGCATTGCCGATGAGGTTCACCAGAACCTGCTTCAGCCTGCCGGCATCGCCGTGCAGGCAGGTCGGCGTCGGCGCATCAACGAAATAGGCAAAGTCGAGGCTCTTCGACGACGCGGACCCGGCAAGCAGGCTGACCACCTGGTCGACCGTGCGATGCAGGTCGAACGGTGCCGGGTCGAGTTGGAATTCACCGGCTTCGATGCGCGAAAAGTCCAGGATGCCGTCGATCACGCTCAGCAGCGTGGTGGCCGAACCGTGGATCGTGTCGACAAAATGCCGCTGGCGGTCGGACATCTCCGTCTGCCTGAGCAGGTCGGACATGCCCAGCACACCGTTCATCGGGGTGCGGATTTCGTGGCTCATATTGGCCAGGAACCTGGATTTCGACAGATTCGCCGCCTCTGCGGCGTCCCGGGCATCGGCCAGATCGTCTTCGTTCTGCTTGAGCCGATCGACCAGCCGGCTGGCTTCGCGCCAGCGCCGCCAGGCAAACCAGGCACCGAAGACGCTGACCGGCACGAAGACCGCGATCATCTCGTCGACCTCGTAGTCCTCGCACTCCCGTGTCATCAGATAGAACTCTTCGATGAATTCGATCTCGATGAGAAACACGGTCACAAGGGTGCACGCCACGACCATGATCATCAGGTCGAGGGTGGCGTTCTTCGATGCTAGCCGGCGAAGCAGGCGCATATTCCAATGCCGTCCAAATGGGCCCCAACGGCAAACCCTAATGCTCGGGCACTAAGTCCCGGTTAACACTAGTCAACGGAAAATGCGCTTATATTTCAGTATCTTGTGGAGAAGCACAGGGCCGCATGACCGGTTGAGCCGGTGCCTTTCTCGATCGGTCGCGGGTCGGGACCGCAACCGCTGCGGTCCCGCGCGGCAATCAGTAGTCCAGGAAGCTCCTCAGCTTGCGCGACCGCGAGGGGTGCTTCAGCTTGCGCAGTGCCTTGGCCTCGATCTGGCGGATACGCTCGCGGGTGACCGAGAACTGCTGGCCGACCTCTTCCAGCGTGTGGTCCGTGTTCATACCGATCCCGAACCGCATCCTGAGGACACGTTCTTCGCGCGCGGTCAGCGAGGCCAAAACCCGTGTCGTTGTTTCCCGCAGGTTCGATTGGATCGCCGCATCCGATGGCAGAACCGCGTTCTTGTCCTCGATGAAATCGCCCAGGTGGCTGTCTTCCTCGTCGCCGATCGGCGTTTCCAGGCTGATCGGCTCTTTCGCGATCTTCAGAACCTTGCGCACTTTCTCCAGCGGCATGGCCAGCTTCTCTGCGAGTTCCTCAGGCGTGGGTTCGCGGCCGATCTCGTGCAGCATCTGGCGGGATGTCCTGACCAGCTTGTTGATCGTTTCGATCATGTGCACGGGAATGCGGATCGTCCGCGCCTGGTCGGCGATCGAGCGGGTGATCGCCTGACGGATCCACCAGGTCGCATAGGTGGAGAACTTGTAACCGCGGCGGTACTCGAACTTGTCGACCGCCTTCATCAGGCCGATGTTGCCTTCCTGGATCAGGTCCAGGAACTGCAGGCCGCGGTTCGTGTATTTCTTCGCGATCGAGATCACCAGGCGCAGGTTGGCCTCGACCATTTCCTTCTTTGCCCGGCCCGCTTCGCGTTCGCCCTGTTGGACCGTCTGGACGATGCGGCGGAACTCCGAAATCGGCATGCCCGTGGCCGCGGCGACCTCGGCGATGTTGCCGCGCTGGATCTCGATTTCCCTGATGTGCTTCTCGCCGAACAGTTTCCAGGCGGCGTTGATCTTGGAGACGTTCTTCACCCAGTTCGGATCCAGTTCGTGCCCGAAATACTGCTCCAGGAAGTACTCGCGCTTGACCTTCGACTGGACCGCGAGGCGCAGCAACCGCCCCTCGAAGCCGGTCAGGGTGCGGTTCAACTCGTAAAGCTGCTCGACAAGCTGCTCGATCCGCTGGTTGTTGAGACGGACCTTTTCCATCATCTCCACCAGGTTCTTCCGGTGGGTCTCGTGGGTCCGCTCGGTCGAGCGCGACAGCGCCTCGCCCTTCTGCATCGACGTCAGTCGCTTGTCCTGGGCGCGCTTCAGCTTGTTGTAGGTCGAGGCAATGAGTTCGAAGTTCTCCAGGACCTCGGGCTTCAGCACCTGCTCCATCGCCGCGAGCGACATGGAATTGTCCTCGCCGTCCTCGTCATCGTCCTCGCCGGCTTCGGTCTTGGCTTCGCCGTCTTCCGTCCTGGCCTCGCCGTTCGGCTTCGCCTCCTCGTCCTTGTCCGAGGCCTCTTTCGCGGCCGGCGCTGCGGCGCCGTTTGGCCCGGCCTCGGTGCCCTCCGCGGCGCCTTCCGCGGCGCCCGCCTCTTCGTCTTCCTCGCTGGCCTCGCAGCTTTCTTCCGCCTCAACGGCGTTCAGTGCCTTGTCGTCGGGCCCGGCGAAAGTGGCATCCAGGTCGATCACGTCGCGCAGCAGGATCTCGCCTTCCAACAGCATATCGTGCCATTTGGAGATCGCGCGCATGGTCAGGGGGCTTTCGCACAGGGCGCCGATCATCTTCTCCCGGCCTGCCTCGATGCGCTTTGCGATGGCGATCTCGCCTTCGCGGGAGAGCAGCTCGACCGAGCCCATCTCGCGCAGATACATCCGCACCGGATCGTCCGTGCGGCCCACATCGTCGTCGTTGATGTTGCCGGTGGCCTGCGCCTCGACCTCTGTGCCAGTCTCAGCGCTGGAATCCTTGTCGTCCTGTTCCTCCCCGTCGATGACGTTGATGCCCATCTCGGACAGCATGGTCATGGTGTCTTCGATCTGCTCGGAGGTGACCTCGTCCTGCGGTAGCGCCGCGTTGAGCTCATCGATGGTGATGTAGCCCCGCTCCTTCGCCTTGGCGACCAGCTTTTTCACTGCCGCGCCGACATTGTCCATCAGCGGACCGTCGCCGGCCTCTTCGCGGTTTTCCGTGTTTTCCGTCGCTTCCGCCTGCTTCGCCATATAGCTTAAGTCCTCATGCCTACTCCGGTGCAGCCGCGCTCAGCCGTCACCGATCGTCCGTGAATGCACCCTATGAATCGTCGCCCTGTGCGATCTTCAACTCGCCCGCCTCGACGGCTTCCCGGATCGCCCGCATCCGAGACATCTCTTTCGAGGGCATGTCCGCCTGGACCTGCCGGCGGACGGTCTCGGCCTCGTCGCACAGTTGGCGCTGTGTCTGGAGCGCCATGATGCTCTCCAGGCCGGCGCTTGCCGCGTCGTCACTCGCCTCGGGGCTCGAGAAAGATGCCATCTTGTAGGTTAACGTATCCAAAACACCAGCCGGGACCGCGGCACCCTCCGCCTTCGAGAAATGGGCGCTGAGCTCGTCTAAGTCAAGGTTTTCGCGCGAAGAAAGCAGGTTTTGAAGGCGCCGGCGCACTTTGTCAAGGTCGGGATCCAAGGGCAGCGCATCCACCTGATCGCCGAACCGCTCCAGCAGGCGTGGGTGGTTGATCAGCGTGGTCAGAACGATGATGTGCTGGCGCCGCAGATGCGACGCGGCAAGGCCCTTCAACTGCTGGTTGACGGCTGCGCCCGCCGGGGCCTGGCGGCCCGCGGAACGTGGCGGATTCCGGCGGCTTCCAGGGGCCGGGCGGGTCCGGAACTGGCGCCACAGACGGTCCCGGAACTCGCCCTGGTAGTGGTTGCGCACCATAGGATCCCCGATCTGGGCAACCCGTTCCATCAGCCGTTTCTCAAGATCGGCCCTGCGTTCAGGCGTATCCACGGGCCTCAGACCTGCCTCCATCGTCCAGATCACGTCGGCCAGGGGCATGCAGTGGTCCAGGACCCGGCGCATGCCCACGGCCCCTTCGGCCTGCAGCAGGCTGTCGGGGTCCTCGCCGGCAGGCAGGAAGGCGAAACGTAGCGTCGTGCCGGGCCGCAACAGCGGCAAGGCGCGCTCTGCGGCCCGGCCGGCGGCGCGGCGTCCGGCCTCGTCGCCGTCGAAACATAGGACCGGCTCGGGGTCATGCCGCCACACTAGGCCGATCTGATCCTCGGTCATCGCGGTGCCCAGCGGCGCCACCGCGGCGCCGAAATCGGCCTGGGCCAGCGCGATCACGTCCATATAGCCCTCGGCGACCAGGATGCCGGCCCCCTTGTGGGCGGCGGTCCTGGCCCGGTCCAGGTTGTAGAGCGTGCGCCCCTTGTCGAAGAGGGGCGTGTCGGGCGAGTTGATGTATTTGCCCGTCTGGGCTGTCTTGTGGTCGCCCATGAATCGGCCGCCGAAGGCGATCACCCGGCCGCGCCCGTCCGCAATGGGAAACAGGATCCGGCGGCGGAAGAACGGATAGGCTGGGCGGCCGTCGTCCGGCTGCCGCAGCAGCCCCGCCTCGATCAGCAGCCGGTCGGCGATGCCCTTTTCGGCCATCGCCGCCTTGAGGGCGGTGCCGTCAGGCGCATAGCCCAGCCGAAAGGCGCGGATCGTCTCGTCGCTGAGACCGCGGCCACGCAGATAGGACAGCGCCTCGCGGCCGTCGGGCGTCCGCAGTTGCGTCTCGAACCAGGTGCAGGCCGCCTCCACGGCGCCGTGCAGGCCGGCGCGCCGTTCCGCCCTGGCCCGTTCGGCCGGTGTCTCCTTCGGCACCTCCAGGCCCGCTTCGGCGGCCAGGCGATCGACAGCCTCGGGGAAGCTCAGCCCTTCCATCCGCATCACCCAGGCAAAGATGTCCCCGTGCTCGCCGCTGGAGAAGCAGTGGTAGAAGCCCTTCTGGTCGTTCACAGTGAAGGACGGGGTCTTTTCCGGATTGAACGGGCTGAGGCCGACAAATTCCCGGCCGCGCCGGGTCAGCTTGACCCGGCGACCGACAATGTCGGAAACCGATAGCCGGGTGCGGATCTCATCCAGAAACTGCGGCGGAAAAGCCACTCAGCCACCCCCTGCAACACTGCGCGGCACATGTGTCATCGAACGCGCCGCCGAAACCCTAACACGGACCGGCACGCCCTTCGATGGACGACGTGCCGTCCCGCCGCCGTCCTCAGCGAAGCTGTGCCTTCGCCTGCGCGCTGGCCTTGGCGAAATCCATGCGCCCCGGATACCGCTCGCGCAGCGTGCCCATCACGGCCCCCATGTCCTTCAGGCTTGCCGCGCCCGTTTCTGCGATCACCTCGCCGACGGCCGCCGCGATCTCCTCGTCATTCAACTGGCTGGGCAGGAAACGTGCGATGACGTCGATCTCTTCCTGCTCGCTCTCGGCCAGTTCAAGCCGTCCACCCTGCTCATAAAGCGCGATGCTCTCCTTGCGCTGCTTGATCATGGTCTGCAGCATGGAAAGGATGTCGTCGTCGGAGATGCCTTCAGATTGTCCTTTGCTGCGGGCGGCGATGTCTCGGTCCTTCAGCGCGGCAAGGATCAAACGAAGGGTCGATGTGGCTCGCGCTTCCTGCGCGCGCATCGCCTGCTTTAACGCGTCAGCGATCTCCTGGCGCACGCCGTGCCTCCCGGTTTGGAAGTGTGATATGGGCATTCCCGTGATGACCGGGCGCTTGCGGGTGCAACACCATTTCCCGGCCTGGCGCAATACTCTCTAACATACTGATTTTCAAAGCCTAATATATTCCAGATTGGCTTGACGAGAAAGCGGCATATGCTTTAACAGTCCCGCGTTCGCTTGTCGAGCGCACAGTGAAGGCACGAGCATGGCCGATACTCTTATTCGAACAGACGCAGGGGCCGCGGGGCGTTCGCAACCGCGCGGCGCAACCGCGGCGCTGGCACTGGCCGACGGAACCGTGCTGTGGGGCCGCGGTGTCGGTGCAACCGGCACGGCGATCGGCGAAGTGTGCTTCAACACCTCGATGACCGGCTATCAGGAAATCCTGACAGATCCGTCCTATGCCGGACAGATCATCACCTTCACCTTCCCGCATATCGGCAATGTGGGCACCAATGCCGAAGACGTCGAGACGGTGACCCCGGCAGCGCGGGGCTGCGTGCTGGCCACGGACATCACCGATCCGTCGAACTGGCGCGCATCGCAGCATCTGGATCAATGGCTGAAGGGCCGCGACTTGCCCGGCATCGCGGGCGTGGATACCCGCGCCCTGACCCGGCGGATCCGCGATCAGGGCGCACCGCACGGGGTTGTGGCGCACGCGCCCGACGGCCGTTTCGATCTGGATGCACTGATTGCTCAGGCCGCGGCTTGGCCCGGACTTGAAGGCATGGATCTGGCGAAGGAGGTCTCCTGCACCCAGACCCACCGCTGGACCGAGGCGGCCTGGTCACGCGGGTCCGGCTATGGCCAGTCGGACGGGACCGGGTACCACGTGGTGGCCGTGGATTACGGTGCCAAACGGAACATCCTGCGCAACCTGGCCGCACTGGGGTGCCGGATCACGGTCGTTCCCGCCACCTCAACCGCCGAGGACGTGCTGTCGCACTGTCCCGACGGGGTCTTCCTGTCCAACGGCCCGGGCGACCCGGCGGCGACGGGCACCTATGCGGTCCCGATGATCCGGGGTGTTCTGGACGCAGGACTGCCGGTCTTCGGCATCTGCCTGGGCCATCAGATGCTGGCGCTGGCGTTGGGCGCGACCACTCACAAGATGCACCTGGGCCACCGGGGCGCCAACCATCCGATCAAGGACCTGACCACGGGCAAGGTCGAGATCACCAGCCAGAACCACGGCTTCGTGGTCGACAAGGACAGCCTGCCCGAGGAGGTAGAGGGAACCCACTACTCGCTGTTCGACGGCTCCCTGGCCGGCCTGCGGGTGACGGGCAAGCCGGTCTTCTCGGTCCAGTACCATCCCGAAGCCTCGCCGGGCCCTCAGGACAGTCACTCCCTTTTCCGCCGCTTCGTCGACCTCATCGCGACCCATAAGCAAGGGTGATCGGCGCTGGCCTTCCCCGCAGGCTTGCGATAAACAGCGCCCGGCGGTTGCTACCGCCGTTTTGTGCGTCCCGATTATCAGGATAGAGCGGTCGACAGCATGCCCAGGCGCGACGACATCGATACGGTCATGATCATCGGCGCCGGCCCGATTGTGATCGGGCAGGCCTGCGAGTTCGACTATTCGGGGACCCAGGCCTGCAAGGCCCTGAAGGAAGAGGGCTACAGGGTCGTGCTGGTGAATTCGAACCCGGCCACCATCATGACCGACCCAGCCACCGCCGACGCCACCTATGTGGAGCCGATCACGCCGGCGATGGTGGCGAAAGTGCTGGAGCGGGAGCGAGCCGAACGGCCTGACGACAAGCTGGTCGTGCTGCCGACGATGGGCGGGCAGACCGGCCTCAACACCGCCCTCACCCTCGATCGCAACGGCACCCTCGGGGCGCTGGGCGTTGAGATGATCGGCGCCAAGGCCGACGTCATCGATAAGGCCGAGGATCGCAGGCTGTTCCGCGAAGCGATGGAGAGGATCGGCCTTGAAAGCCCGCGCAGCATGCTTGTCAAAAACATGAGCCAGGCTGACGAGGCGCTGGAACATGTGGCGCTTCCGGCGATCATGCGGCCGTCCTTCACCCTGGGCGGGACCGGCGGCGGTATCGCCTACAACACCGACGAGTTCAACACGCTGTTGGAGGCGGGCCTGCGCGCTTCACCCGTTTCGGAAGTCCTGGTCGAGGAGTCGGTCCTGGGCTGGAAGGAATTCGAAATGGAGGTGGTGCGGGACCGCGACGACAACTGCATCATCGTCTGTTCGATCGAGAACATCGACCCCATGGGGATTCACACGGGCGACTCGATCACGGTGGCGCCGGCACTGACGCTGACCGACAAGGAGTTCCAGATCATGCGGAACGCCTCGATCGCGTGTCTGCGCGAAATCGGGGTGGACACCGGCGGGTCGAACGTCCAGTTCGCGGTCAACCCGCAAGACGGACGGCTGGTGGTCATTGAAATGAACCCGCGCGTCTCGCGTTCGTCGGCGCTGGCCTCCAAGGCCACCGGTTTCCCGATCGCCAAGGTCGCCGCCAAGCTGGCCGTCGGCTACACCCTGGACGAGTTGGACAACGACATCACCCGGGTGACGCCGGCCAGCTTCGAACCGACGATCGACTACGTCGTCGTGAAGATGCCCCGCTTCGCCTTCGAGAAGTTCCCGGGCGCCCGGCCGCACCTGACCACATCCATGAAATCGGTCGGCGAGGCCATGGCGATCGGCCGCACCTTTCCGCAGGCCCTGCAGAAGGCCCTGCGATCCATGGAGACCGGGTTGACCGGGCTCAACCCCGTCGAGATCCCTGGGGCACCCGACGCGGACTCCATCCGCGCGGCCATCTCCCAGCCCCTGCCGGACCGGATCCTGCAGGTGGCCCAGGCCCTGCGTCACGGCCTGTCGGAGGCGGACGTGCACGACACCAGTCGCATCGACCCCTGGTTCCTCGAACAGATTAAGGCAATCGTCGACACTGAGGCCCGGGTCGCCAAGGAGGGCCTGCCCGAAGATCGCCAGGGACTGCTCGACCTGAAGAAACTGGGGTTCTCCGACGAACGGCTGGCCGAACTGTGCGGCATCGACGAAACGGTCGTGGCCGACCGCCGCCGTGCGCTCGGCGTGCACCCCGTTTTCAAGCGGATCGACACCTGCGCAGCGGAGTTCCCGTCGCTGACGCCCTATATGTACTCGTCCTACGAAGGCGACGGCATCACGCCGGCGCAATGCGAAGCCAATGTCAGCGACGCAAACAAGGTGGTGATCCTGGGTAGCGGGCCGAACCGGATCGGCCAGGGGATCGAGTTCGACTATTGCTGCGTCCACGCCTGCTATGCGCTGGACGAGGCGGGCTTCGAGACCATCATGGTCAACTGCAACCCGGAAACGGTGTCGACGGACTACGACACGTCGGACCGGCTGTATTTCGAACCGCTGACCGGCGAGGACGTGGTCGAGCTGGTGCGGGCCGAGCAGGCCCGCGGACGGCTGGCCGGCGTTATCGTGCAGTTCGGCGGCCAGACGCCCCTGAAGCTGGCGCATGCGCTTGAACAGGCGGGCATCCCGATCCTGGGCACCTCGCCCGACGCCATCGACCTGGCTGAGGATCGCGAGCGGTTTCAGCAGCTTTCAATCGAACTTGGGCTGCAACAACCGTCGAACGGGATCGCCTCCAGCCGGGCCGAAGCCGAGGCGGTGGCCGCGCGGATCGGCTTTCCCGTCGTGATCCGGCCCTCCTACGTGTTGGGCGGTCGCGCGATGGAGATCGTCCACGACATGGAGGGTCTGCGCCGGTATATCGAAACGGCGGTCCAGGTGTCGGGTCAGAACCCGGTCCTGATCGACGGCTATCTGCGCGACGCGATCGAGGTAGACGTTGACGCCCTGGCCGACGGCGATGCGGTCTTCGTGGCCGGCGTGATGGAGCACATCGAAGAGGCCGGCATTCATTCCGGCGACAGCGCCTGCTCCCTGCCGCCCTATACGCTGGGACCAGAGGTCATCGCCGAGCTGCGTCGCCAGACCGAGGCTCTGGCCAGCGCGCTGGGCGTCGTCGGCCTGATGAACGTGCAGTTCGCGGTCAAGGACGGCGCGGTCAACATCCTGGAGGTCAACCCCCGGGCGAGCCGGACGGTTCCCTTCGTTGCCAAGGCCACCGGCGTCCCGATCGCCAAGATCGCGGCCCGGATCATGGCAGGCGAGAAGCTGGCCGATTTCGACCTCAGCGGCGACGGCGACCGGCCGCATATCGCGGTCAAGGAGGCGGTCTTCCCGTTCGCCCGCTTCCCAGGGGTCGATGTGACGCTTGGCCCCGAAATGAAATCGACCGGCGAGGCCATGGGCCTGGACAGCGAATTCGGGCGGGCCTTTGCGAAATCCCAGCTTGCCGTGGGAATCGACCTCCCCATCGAAGGCAGGGTCTTTGTCTCGGTCAAGGATGCGGACAAGCCGGCATTCCTGGAGATGGCGCGGCAGATCCGGGACCTGGGCTTCAGCATCACAGCGACCCGGGGCACGGCGGAGTACCTGGAAAGCAACGGGCTTGAGGTCCAGCGGGTCAACAAGGTGCTGGAAGGCCACCCCCACGTGGTTGATGCCATGATCAACGGCCAGATCGACCTGGTCTTCAACACCACCGAAGGCCAGAAGGCGATCGAAGACTCCTTCTCTCTACGCCGGACGGCCCTGATGCGATCCATCCCCTATTACACGACGGTGTCCGGCGCCCGCGCGGCCCTGATGGGCATCGCCGCGCTGAAGCAAGGATCGCTTGAAGTCGCGCCGCTTCAGGCCTACTTTAAGGCTTCGTATTAGAACGGAATTAACCCTTCCGCTTGATCTGGCCAGTGTCGCCATCGAGGTTGATGGCGCATTGGGTATTTGTGTCTGTATCGCAACGCGAGCCAATTGGTGATGGTGATGCAAAGGGTCCCGATTACGCTGCAGGGCTTTGAAAGACTGCAGGAGGAACTGAAGACGCTCAAATCGGAAGAGCGGCCGGCCGTCATTCGTGCAATTGCCGCCGCGCGGGAGCATGGCGATCTGTCCGAGAACGCCGAGTACCACGCCGCGCGCGAACGCCAGAGCTTCATCGAAGGCCGGATTGCCGAGCTTGAGGACAAGATCAGCCGCGCCGAGGTGATCGATCCGTCCAAACTGTCCGGCGACGCCGCGAAGTTCGGCGCGACGGTCACGCTGGCCGACTGCGATACCGACGAAGAAAAGACTTACCAGCTGGTGGGCGAAACGGAATCGGACATCTCGTCCGGCCTGTTGTCGATCGCCTCGCCGCTGGCCCGCGCCTTGATTGGCAAGAGCGTTGGCGACGTCGTGGAAGTCGTCACGCCCGGCGGGCAAAAGGACTACGAGGTCGTCACCGTCCAGTACAAGTAGGCGCCGCTTTGCAGGCCACGGCGGCGGACGGCCGCGTCAGTCGGTTTCCTCCGCTGCCGGCGCATTGGCCTTGTCCACGTCAATCGGCACGCCGTACTGGAACTTCGAGGCCCGGATCGCAAGCGCCGAGCGGACCGAACTAACCCCGGGCGCCTTGGTCAGTTCCGAGGTCAGGAAGGTGTTATAGCTCTCCCAGTTCTCGGCCACGATCTTCAGGAGAAAATCGGTTTCGCCCGCCAGCATGTGGCATTCGCGGACCTGCGGCCATCCTTGGACCACCTCCTCGAAGGCGACCAGGTCGGCTTCGGCCTGGCTGGCGAGTCCTACGAAGGCGAAAACCGTGACCCCGAAGCCCAGTGCCTCGGGGTTGACGTCGGCATGATAGCCGCGCACGAAATTGGCCTCTTCCAGCGCACGCACGCGCCGCAGACAGGGCGGTGCCGAAATCCCGGCCCGCCGGGCCAACTCGACGTTCGTCATCCGGCCGTCCGCCTGCAGGTCCCGGAGGATCTTCAGGTCGATCTTGTCGAGCTTCACGCGACGCATCGGTGCGCAGGTCCTTTCCGGTTCAGATCGATTGACGTCCACGCCGGAACGCGGCGCGAAAGAATATTACCGGGGCGCCCATGCCGTTCAAGGGAAATCCCATCGCGTGGCGTTGCAGCGGTTCAGCGGGCATGCTATCGCGGCCAGGTGATGAGCGATCACTGTTGCTGGGTGCTCACCGACGGCAAGACGGGCATGGACGCCCAGGCCCTGGGCCTGGCCGAGGCCGTGGGCCTGCCGATCGTAACGAAAACCCTCGATCTCGCGTGGCCCTGGTCGTGGCTCCCCCCGATGCTGTGGCCGCCGGGTGTGCTGGGGCACAGGGGCGGTGCAAGGGACCTGGCTCCTCCCTGGCCGGACCTTCTGATCTCTTGCGGCAGCAATGCGGTGGGGCCGGCGCTGGAAGTCAAGCGGCGCGCCGGCAACCGGCCGGTGGCCGTTCATATTCAGCATCCCCATGTCCCCCTGGCCCGATTCGACCTGATCGCCGCCCCCATGCATGACCGGGTCGACGGGTCCAACGTGATCGGCACCCGCGGCGCGCTCAACCGTGTGACGCCGGAAAGGCTGGCCCAGGCCGCCGTCGGCGTGCAGGACCAGATCCGCGATCTGCCGCACCCGCATGTTGCGGTGCTGGTCGGCGGATCGAACAACGCCTACCACCTCGCCCCGGACACCATGCGCGCCATTGCAGGCAAGCTGGCCGCCATGGCCCGGGACGCCGGTGCAGCGCTCTTGGTGACGCCCTCCCGACGGACCGGATCGGAGAATACCGAAACGCTCAAAGAGGCGTTGCGTGACGTGCCCGGTGCCTTCTGGGACGGGACCGGCGAGAACCCCTACTTCGGTTATCTCGCGGCCGCCGACGCCATTGTTGTGACGGGCGATTCCGTGAACATGGTCTCGGAAGCCTGCATGACCGGAAAACCGGTGCATGTGATCGACCTGCCCGGTCCCGGCAGCGACAAGTTCCGCCGCTTTCACGAACGCCTGCGTGCGGACGGTCTGACCCGTCCCTTCGAAGGCCGGCTGGAATGCTGGTCCTACCCGCCCCTGAACGACACCGCCCGCGTGGCGGCCGCCGTGCGCCAATGCCTGGGCCTGGCCGTTCCGGAGGCGGCGCAATGAGGCGCGCCAACCGGCCCCGCAGCCGTTAGGATCGACCCGTGATGCGATCGGCAGAACAAATCGATGGTCTGAACGAGGACAAAACCGCCGTTGCCGGCGTGACCCACCGGTCGGGCATTTCGATCTCAACGGCGGTTTTGATCGGCGTTCTGTTTCTGATCATGGCGGCGGCAACGCCCTTCGTGCTCAGCCTTACCGTTGTGACACGCAACACCAACGAACTGATCGCGGACAAGGCGGAACTCGCCATCGGTGCGATCCGCTCTGCCGTGCGCAGCCATATCGATCCGGCACGGGCGCAGATCGATCATATCTTGAAGCTGGTGGAAGACGGCGCCATCGATCCGCGCGACGAAAGTCGGTTCGTTCGTTTTCTGCAGGCAACCATGGCCACGGCGCCCCAGGTGGCATTCGTCGGGATCGTTCGACCGGACTATACCCATACGTCGGCCATGTCCTTCGGACCGGACCCGATCGTGCGTGGCACCCTGGGGGACGATCCGGTGGTGCGGGAACAAATCGACGAATCGGCCACCGCAGACGGGCCGTTCTGGGGCGAGCCTTTCTACGAATCCGACGCGCAGACCTCGTTCCTGAACTTGCGCGCACCCGTCTACCGGGATGGCGAGTATCTCGGCGTTCTGTTGACCGGCATCTCGGTCAAGGACCTTTCGGATTTCCTGGCCAATCTGGACCTGGGCGAGGATACCTCAACGCCGTTTGTCCTCTACGGCAGAAACCACGTGATGGCCCACGAAGCGCTGGTTTTCGGCGTCTGGGGCGTCTCCGAAACCCAGCCGCTGCCTGAAGTCGACTCGTTCCAGGATCCCGCCCTGGCCAGCCTTTGGGACGAAGACGCGTCCTTCGAGGACGACGTGGACGAAATCGAAACCACCGCACAGGCCCGCATCGTCGAAACCAAAGTGGACGGCAAGAAGCATATCTTTCTGTTCGATACCCTTGAGGGTTACGGCCCCGTCCCGCTGACTTTCGGCGTCTATTTCGATCTCGCCGAAGTCGGCGTGCAGTACCGGCGCCTGTGGATGGCCCTGGCCGGCGGCTGCATCCTGGTGCTGATCGCGCTCGTCATCGGCCTGCTGGCTGGCAAGCGCCTGTCCCGCTATTCCCGGCGCCTGGTCGCCGTCGCCGGGCACATCCGCGAACTGGACATCGAACACGCCCCTGCCCTGCCAGCCAGCCGGATCCGCGAGCTCAACGAGTCCGCGGAAGCCTTCAATTCCATGGTCCGGGCGCTCAGATGGTTCGAGATGTACGTCCCGCGCAAGCTGGTCCGGCGCCTGATCCAGTCTGGGCAGACCCGTGCGCTTTCTTCGGAAAACCGCACGCTGACGGTCCTGTTCACCGATGTCAGCGGATTCACCCAGCTCGCCGCTGCGATGCCGGCCGAGGCGGTGGCGGATTTCCTGAACCGGCACTTCGGCCTGATCGCGGAATGCCTCGAGACCGAAGGAGGGACGGTCGACAAGTATATCGGCGACGGCGTGATGGCCTTCTGGGGCGCGCCCGAGGACCAGCCCGACCATGCCACAAGGGCCGCGCGAGCGGCGCTCGACGTGGTCGCGCGGGTTTCGGCCGACAATGCCGAGCGGCAGGCCGCCGGACAGCCGCCGGTCAGGCTGCGCATCGGAATCCACTCGGGGCCGGTCGTCGTCGGCAATATCGGCGCCCCCGGCAGGGTGAACTACACGATCATCGGCGACACGGTGAACACCGCCCAGCGTCTGGAACAGCTGGGTAAGTAATTCGGCGGCGAAGCCGCGGCAATCGTCCTGACCAGTGCCGAAACCGTCGCCATGATGGGCCCGGGGTTCGATGTCGAGGCGTTGGGCACGAAGGTCTTGCTGGGCCGCGCCGAAGAAACCAGGATCTACCGGCTGAAGGGTCGGACCGGCAGCGACGGCACGGCATAACGTTTGCGCCGCTGCCACGGCTGGCCTATATGAGGGAGACAGACTGGCCCGCCGCCGGTCCCACAAAAACAGCAAAAGCAACAAGATCGTGATGAGCAACCTTAATCTCTCCGCGCTTGAATCCGCCCCGTTGCAAACCGATCCGTTCGACTATGTGGTGGTACCTGGATTCCTCACCGAGCAGGCCCTGGAAGTGGTCAACGACGAATTTCCGGACGTGCCCGGGCCGGGCAGCTTCAACATGAATGACCTGAAGATCGGCGCGGCATTCCACAAACTCACCGACGAGCTCCAAAGCCCCGAAATGACGGAGGTGGTGTCCCGGAAGTTCGACATCGACCTGACCGGCCGGCCGACCATCGTCACCATCCGCGGCCATTGCCGCGAGACCGATGGGCGCATTCACAGGGACTCCAAAGGCAAGATCATCACCGCCCTTCTCTACATGAACGGCCCCTGGGAGGCCGAGGGCGGCCGGCTGCGGCTGCTGCGCGACGACCAGGACCTTGAAAACTACGTGGCCGAGGTTCCGCCGGTTGAGGGGGCCCTGCTGATGTTCCGGTGCAGTCCAAACTCCTGGCACGGCCACAAGACATTCGTCGGACAGCGCCGTTCGATCCAGCTCAACTGGGTTCGTGATGAATCCTACAAGGGCCGGAAGCACCGGCGGCACAAGGTGTCGGCCTTGATGAAGAAGTTGGGCCTGGCCTCTTGACACCGATCCCGGACCAGGGGGCAGACCGATGGCGCTGGCGATAGAGACTTTCTCGAACGAGCGGGGCGGCAGCAGCTTTTTCAAGGCGATCGGCCATCCACTGGCGGTGCCGAAGGCGCACGCGTTACTGGACCGCTTGGCGGACGCCGGCCCGGTCGCCATATACGACCCTTTGGGCCACGCAAAGACCTTTGCCGCGCTCTACGATCTGGATGGGCTGGAAATTGCCGGCACCTATGTCCAGGCGCTGGAAGAAATCGGCAGCCCGTTGCTGGGTCAACCGGCACAGCCGGTGACCGATCTGCCCGACAGTCCGGCCGCCAGCATCCTGATTACCGCGTTCGACGCCGACCGCTTGCGGCTACATGTTGAGCATCTGATCCCGGGCACCGCAGAGGTCTATACGCTGGACGAATTGCGCCTGGATCCGGAAATGCAGACGGATCGGCGCACATACCTCGCGCCGGTCAATTTTGCGACCAACTTCGTTTTTTTTCGCGACCAGCCTGACCGCCACATCCGGGTGGTGACGGCCAATTACTGGGCCGGCTACGGGGCAAACGAGGTCCGGCTGTGGATGTGCCTGTTCGACGGCGACGGATCGGTCCTGGCGCAGTGGACGGAAGACCAGAGCGATGTCGTTGCGGGCATCGTGATCGACAGCCGCGAGGTCCGGGAACGGTTCCGCCTGGACGATTTCTGCGGCCAGCTTTATCTGCACGTGCTGGGCGCGGCCGGCCATGACGTGGTCAAGTACGCTCTCGACACCTACGGCGATGTCGAGACGACGCTTTCCTGCACCCATGACGCCAATGCCTGGCCGTCGGAGCTCTATGCCGGCCTGCCGGCACCACAGGATGGCGAGACGGTGACACTGTGGATCCAGAACAGCCACCCCTGCGCCATTCCAACCGGTACGGTGGGGCTGAACCGCATGGGGCACAACGCGACCGCCTACCTGCAGCGCGAGGTCCCGGCATTCGGGTCCTATCCCCTGGACGTGGCAGAACTGCTGCCCGACCTCAAATGGCCGGAGCAGATCGAAATCCGCGCCGGGAAGCACTTCGTTCGGCCCCGCTACGAGGTACAGGCGTCGGACGGCCGCCAGCGGATCGCCCATCCGAACGTGCAGCGGACGGACCTCAAGCCCGACCCGCGGCTTCCGGAGCTGTCCAACCTGATGGGCAAGGGGTACGTTCTGCCGGCGCCGATCCTGCCCACCGATCGCTATCAGTCCGAGGCGCTGCCGACGCCCATGTCCACCGCCCAGGACACCCTGTCGCTCGCATTGATCGCCAACGATGCCTCTGGTCAAGAGGTGGCCCGGCGCCGGCTGGGCTGTCTGGCGCGCGACCATGCAACCGCGGTCGATCTCGACGAACTGCTGCGCGAAGCGGGCGCCGAGCTTGCGGGCGGCTACGGCCACATGGAACTGGTCTACGACTTCGCCAACGGCGGCAGCGCCGACGGCTGGCTGCACGGCCTGTTCCGCTATCGCGACCGGTCCAACGGCCATGTGGCGGAAACCAGCTTTGGGGCCCACGTGTTCAATACGGTGCTCACCTACAAGAACGAGCCGCAAAGCTACGCGGGCCGCGCGCCGGGCCTCAGCACCCGCCTGTTCCTCAGGCTGGGGGCGCCGCCGCACGACACGATCTGCCACCTGATCTATCCGGCCTCCACGCCGTGGCACGCAACATCCGACACCGCGCTGATCCTGCATTCCGGCGACGGCTCGGAGATCGGCAGCCGCCGGTTGGAGATCGCCTGTGGCGGTTCGCGGTTCTTCAGGGCGTCAGAGCTGTTTGGCCACGAGGCCCTGGCCAACGCCGGGCGCGGCCGCTACGTCCTGATCAGAGACACCACCTGCCGGCTGTTCGGCTATCACGGCCTGGTCAACGGCGAGGCGAGCTTCAGCCTGGACCACATGTTCGGTTTCTGATCACCGCTGCGTCGGCCTATCTCATTCGGCCGGAACCCGATATAACGGACGGCGGCTGCCGGCGGGGATGACGGAGCAGTCGCGTGACATGACCCTGGTGCACCGGGACGAGAATCCATGGCCTTGGATTGGGACAAGCTGCGCATTTTCCATGCCGTCGCAGAGGCCGGCAGTTTCACCCATGCGGGCGATACGCTGCATCTGAGCCAGTCTGCGGTATCGCGCCAGATCAGCGCGCTGGAGGATTCCCTGGGCGTGTCGTTGTTCCATCGTCACGCCCGCGGACTGATCCCCACCGAGCAGGGCGAGCTGCTGTACCGGACGGTGAAGGACGTCTTTCACAAGCTTGCCATGGCCGAATCGCGGCTGGCCGAAAGCAAGGAACGGCCGTCGGGGCCGCTGAAGGTGACCACCACGGTCGCATTCGGGTCCACCTGGCTGACCGAGCGGCTCAGGGAGTTCCTGGAGCTGTTCGCCGATGTGGAGGTGTCCGTCGTGTTGACGGACCACGAGCTGGACCTCGGCATGCGCGAGGCGGATGTGGCGATCCGCATGTCGCCGCCGCGCCAGCCCGACCTCATCCAGCGCCCCCTGATGACGGTCAGCACCCGTGTCTATGCGGCCGAGGAGTACCTGGCGGAGAAAGGGACACCGCAGACGCCGGAGGATCTGGACCATCACAACCTGATCATCTTCGGCCATGACGCTCCGCATCCCGTACCGACCATCAACTGGCTCCTGGACGCGGGCGCGCAGCCTGGCCAGAGGTGCCGGCCGATCCTGCGTGTCAACAACCTCTATGGCATCTTCCGCGCCGTGCGTTCAGGGCTTGGGATCGCCGGCCTGCCCGACTTCATGGTGCCGGCGAAGACGAACCTGGTGCGTATCCTGCCCGAACTCGAAGGCCCGCCGATCCAGTCCTTCTTCGTCTATCCCGAGGAGTTGCGGCACTCAAAACGGATCTCGGTCTTTCGGGACTTCCTGCTGCGCAAGGTCGCAGAGTCCAACTTCTGACGTCGCCGGCAGGCGGCAGCGCCCCGATCGGAGCAGTTATGTCAATCACTGTGCAGAAAATCTGCGTCTACCCCGTCAAGGGGCTTTCACCGCAACTGTTGGACGAGGCCACGCTTCGGCCAGGCGACGGCGTTCCAGGGGACCGGCGTTTCGCCCTGGTCCATGCATCAAGCGCGGTCGACCCGATGAACCCGACCTGGGCTCAGAAGCGCAATTTCCTTGCCCTGGTGGCTGACGAAAAGCTTGCACAGCTGGAAGCCCGGCACGATCTCGAGACGAATGTCCTGACCCTGTTCAGGAAGGGACACCAGGTGGCACGCGGTTCACTGACGGATCCCACCGGCAGGATGCTGATCGAGCAGTTTCTGGCCGCCTTCATGCCTGCCGGGCCGCGCGGCAACCCGAAGATCGTGGAAAAGGCGTCCGAGCAGAGCTTTACGGACAATCCCGAAAACCACGTCTCGATCATCAACCTGGCTTCCGTCAAAGACATCGAACGGATCGTGCGCGAACCGGTCGACCCCGTCCGGTTCCGCGGCAACGTCTATCTCGACGGAGCCGAGCCTTGGCAGGAGTTCGGGTGGGTCGGCAAGGAGATCACGATCGGCGGCGTGCGCGGGCTGGTGACCGAACGCATAGACCGCTGCCGGGCGACGTGCGTCAATCCAGACACGGGAGACGTCGACATGAACGTCCCCCTTGCGCTGCGCCAGGAGTTCGGTCACATCGACTGCGGTGTGTTCTTTCGCGTGCTTGACGCCGGCACGGTGCGTAGCGGCGACACGCTGGAACCCCCGTCCGCCGCATAGCCGCCACGAGCAACGCTTTGCACCGTGCCCCACTTCGCGGGGCCGACGGGCTATTCGGTCGGCTTGGTGTCCGTTTCTTCGCCGCCGTCGTCGCCAGACGAGGCAAGCGCGGCCTCGGCTAGTTCAGCGCCTGGTTTTTCGACCGTCGCCTCGCCCGCCGGCTCTTCCTGTGAACCGTCGGGGGCCTCTTCGGCCGCCGCCGTTTCCGCAGTGGCGGCCGGGACTTCTGCCTCGTCGCTGCCGTTCACGGAACCTTCGCGCTGCGCCCCATTGCCCCGGGACCGTCCGGCTTGGCGGTCCTGGCCATTGGGCTGACGCTGTTCACGGTTGCCCTCAGACGCTTCGCTGAGAACGCGATAGTAGTGGTCCGCGTGCTGAAGCAGGTTCTCGGCCATCACGCGGTCGCCGCTGGATGCAGCATCCCGCGCCAGCGCCAGGTACTTTTCGTGCACCTGGTGTGCGGTGCCGCGGATCCTGACGCTCGGTCCGTTTGAGTCGAAACTCTGATGCCGGTTCGGCCCACTGCGGCGACCGGAGTTGCGCCCCCGAGAGCGTTTCTGATTGTGGTTTGGTCTCATCTTTTCCTTCGCATGGCGAATGGAAGTTGTTCCGCATTATCCCGGACACCACACGCGTGGCGTTCACCTGAACGCCCCCGGTTCCAACCGAGAGGCATCTGGTCATAGCGGGGGCCAGCACATCCAGAGTTCTTTTCTGCCCCGTGGGGCTGCCCCTTATTGGCTAGGGCCCAAGTCTGTCGCTGGTCTTTCCGAGCCTAAGCTCCGGATCCGGCACGACCCCAAGCTAGTCGCTCAGCCGCTGTTTTCCAAGTGTTTTTTTGTTCTTCCAGCCCGTTCGCCGTGACGATCAGGCACCTGCTGCGGCCTGCCAGATCACTTCGATACCCTGCCACGGTTAAGTCGCGCTTAATGCACTCGGACGACACCGCCGGCGACTGACCGTCGCCCAACTCCAGGACCGCGAACCCCGAGGGCGCCAGCAGACCGCCCAGTGCACCTGCCAGGCGCCGATACGCCTGCAGGCCGTCTTCGCCGCCGTCCAGTGCAAGCCGCGGTTCAAAGCGTGCGACCTCCGGCGACAGACCGTCCAGCGCCGCTGTTTCGATATAGGGCGGGTTGGAGACCACGACGTCGAAACGCCCGGCCAGCGCATCCGACCAGTCGCCCTGCATGGCAAACGCGCGTTCCTGCAGCCCAAGCGTTGCCGCGTTACGGCGGAAGACCCGCAAGGCCGCCGCCGACCGGTCCACACCCACCCCGCGCGCGGCCGGCAATTCCGACAACAGGGAAAGCAGCAGACAGCCCGTCCCCGTCCCCAGGTCGGCGATCGTCAGGCACGCCGCGCGATCCTCGATGCGGTCAAGCACGGCCTCGACCAGCGTTTCACTGTCGGGACGCGGATCCAACGTGTCGGCCGTGACCTCGAAAGACTGCCCCCAGAACTCGCGCCGGCCGAGGATCTGAGCCATGGGAACGCGCGATGCCCGCCGCGCGACCGCATCGTCGAAGGCAGCCGGCCGCGCGACGACCCGCTCGGGATAGGCGATCAGCCTTTCCGCCGGCTCGCCCAGGCAATGGGCCAGCAGAAGCCGCGCCTCCATGCGCGCGCCCCGGATGCCGGCCGCGGCCAGCCTGTCGGCAGCCACGTTCAGACAGGCTTCGACTGTTCTGGCGGTCATGCCTGCTCGGTCGCCTCGGCCAACTTCGCCGCCTGGTCCTCCAGGGTCAGGGCGGAGATGACCTCGTCCAGGGATTCGCCGGCGAGGATCTTTTCCAGCTTGTGCAGGGTCAGGCCGATGCGGTGGTCCGTCACCCGGCCTTGCGGGAAATTGTAGGTCCGGATGCGCTCGGACCGGTCGCCCGAGCCGATCTGACCCCGCCTGCTCTGGGCCCGTTCCGCATCCTGTCGTTCCCGTTCGAGCTCGTAAAGCCGCGCCATCAGGACCTTCATGGCCTTGGCCTTGTTCTTGTGCTGGGATTTCTCGTCCTGGCACTGAACGACGACGCCGGTCGGCGCGTGGGTGATCCGGACCGCACTGTCGGTCGTGTTCACATGCTGTCCGCCGGCGCCCTGGCTGCGGTAGGTGTCGATCCGCAGGTCCTTCTCGTCGATATCGACGTCGACATCCTCGGCCTCGGGCAGCACCGCCACGGTCGCGGCAGAAGTATGAATGCGTCCGCCGCTTTCAGTCACCGGAACACGCTGGACCCGGTGCACGCCGGATTCGTACTTCAGGCTGGCGAACACATTTTCGCCGGCAATCGCGCCGGTGGCTTCCTTGACGCCGCCGATGCCGTTGTCGGCATAGTCGATCACCTCGAATCGCCAGCCGCGGCTCTCCGCGTATCGCTGATACATGCGGAACAGCTCGGCGGCGAACAGGCTGGCCTCGTCGCCGCCGGTGCCGGCCCGCACCTCCAGGATGGCGTTGCGGGAATCCGCCTCGTCCCGGGGCAGCAACGCGATCTGCACCATCTTTTCCAGTTCCGGCAGCTCCTGCTGCACTGCGTGTAGCTCCTCTTCGGCCAACGCCCGCATCTCCGCATCGGTGTCGGCATCGGCCAGCATCTCCTCCAGGTCGGCGGATTCCTTGCGAGCGTCCAGATAGGCACGGACCTTGGCCACGACCGGCGTCATGTCGGCGTATTCCTTGGCCAAGGACGCGTATTCGGCCGGCTCCAGGTCCTCCGCCATGCGCGACGCCAGCTCCTGGTGCCGATGCAGCACGCCGTCAAGCTTGTCTGTCCACTTCATCGCTCTTCGGTTCCATCGTTGTCGTCATCCCGCACGTCGAGCTCCAGGCCGAACAGTCTCTGCAGCACGCGGTTGACGGTAAAGGCGTCCCTGAGATCGGAGGCGTCGCCGGCCTCGGCCATCGCGCGCAACGCGACGCTGGGCTCGTGCAAAAGACGATTGACCAGCCGCCGGGACACCTCCTCGGCCGCCGCATTGGGGTTTTCGCTCACCACTTCGCGCCGGATCGCCTCGAACCGCTGTCGCAGTGCGACCAGCGCCGGCACGGCGTCGGTTCCAGCAGCGCTGCGACGCCAATCCGCGATCGCGGCATCGACGATGGCCCATGCGGGTTCCAATTCGGATTCCCGGGTCCGACGGCTTTCCATCACCGTGCGCTCCAGGTCATCCAGCGTGTAGCGGAAGGCGTCTGAAACCTCGTCGACCTTTGGGTCGACGTCGCTGGGAACGCCACCGTCGATCAGCAGGATGGGGCGTTGACGCCGCTGGCAGACCGCTGCGCGCACGGTTTCCTGCGTGATCACGTGCTTGCCGGATCCGACGGCGCTGACCACCACGTCCGAAGACGCCAGGGCCGACTGCAAATCCTCAAAGGGGACATAGTGAAGCCCATGGTGAAATGCAAATGCCTCCGTCCGCACCGACGGACCCGTCACGGTCACGTCAACGGCCCCATCCAGGCGCAACTGCTGGGTCACCAGGTCGGCGATATCGCCCAGACCCAGCATCAGGATGCTGCAGGCGGACAGGTCCCCGTGCAGGTCCCGGGCAAGTTGGACCGCCGCCGTCGCCAGCGTCACCGGTCGTTCGCCGATACGGGTTTCGGTCCGGACCTCCTTGGCGACCCGGAACCCCGCCTGATAGGCGCTGTCCAGGCCGGGGCCGACCATGCCGTGGTCCTGGGCCAGCCGATGCGCGTCCTTCACCTGACCCAGCACCTGCGGCTCGCCGACAATCTGGCTTTCCAAGGCGGCCGATACCGCGAAGATGTGCCGCAGCGCCGCCTCGTCGAAGCGGCGAAACAGCCAGGTCTCGATCTCCTCTGCCGATCTTCCGGCCCGATCGGCGAGCATCTCCAGGATCGCGGCTGCAGCCCGTTCGGGGTCGCTGTGGGCCCCGTGGATTTCCACCCGATCACAGGTCGACAGCGCCACCGCCTGGTGGATACCCAACCGCCGCAGCCGCTCGTACAGAAGTCCGACGGCCGCATCCTCGACGAACAGGCGGTCGCGCAGGTCAAGCGGACAGGTCTTGAAGTTGGCGCCGATCACGAACAGGCGCGTCATCCCGAAGGCCGGTCCTTCCGCCGCCATCGGCCCGTCAGCCCGTCCGGCTCAGCACGGCCGCCAAATCGCCAAGTCCGACTTCGTGCTGATCGCCGCTGTCCAGGTCCTTGACGGTCGCCGCGTCGCGGGCAAGCTCGTCGTCACCGATCAGGACCGCCGTGCGGGCATGGATCTTGTTGGCAAACCTCATGAGTTTCTTGACGTTCCCGCCATAGCCCATCTCCACCCGCAAGCCCGCCTGCCGCAGGGTTTCGGCCAGGTGCAGCGCCCGCGCCTCTGCCGCCGCACCGATGGGAACCAGGGCGACCGGCCGCGTCCGCACCGCCTTGTCCTGCGTCAGCATCGCCAACCGTTCGATGCCCGCCGCCCAGCCCACGCCCGGTGTCGGCGTGCCGCCCATCTGGGCAATCAACCCGTCATAGCGGCCCCCCGCCATCACCGTGCCCTGGGCACCCAGGGCGTCGGTCGTGAACTCGAACGCCGTGTGGCAGTAGTAGTCCAGGCCGCGCACCAGCCGGTTGTTGATCCTGTAGGAAACGCCCAGCGCGTCCAGGCCCTCGCAAACCGCGGCAAAGAAGTCGCGGCTCTCTGCGTTCAAATAGTCGGAATAGACCGGCGCATCTTCGATCAGGCGCCGGTCGCGCGGGTCCTTGGAATCCAGGATACGCAGCGGATTACGCTGCAGGCGGTCGCGGCTGTCGTCGGACAGGGCGTCCACGTGATCGTTGAAATACTCCACCAGCACCGTCCGGTAGGCGGTCCGACTGTCCGGATCACCCAGGGTGTTGAGCTCCAGTGTGATCGCGCCGTCAAGCTGCAACGCCTTTAGCGTGGCCGCCCCGCAGGCAATGATTTCCACGTCGCCCTGAGGCTCCGCCACACCGATCAGTTCGATCCCGAACTGGTGGAACTGGCGCAGTCGGCCCTTCTGAGGCCGTTCGTGCCGGAACATCGGGCCGGAATAGAAGTATTTCAGCGGCGCATGCTGCGCCAGGCCGTCCGAGATGAAGGCGCGGGCGACACTGGCCGTGTTCTCTGGACGCAGGGTGACCTCGTCGCCGCCCTTGGTCTGGAAAGTGTACATCTCCTTGGTAACGATGTCGGACGTGTCCCCCAAGGTCCGCCGGAACACCTCCGTGAACTCGAAGATCGGCGTCGCCATGTGCTCATAGCCGTACAGCTCCGCGATCCGTCGCGCGGTGTCTTCGATCTGGCGTTGCACGCGCATCACGTCCGGCAACAGATCATGGGTGCCTTTGACCGGCTGTAGATCGGCCATTGGGTTTCCGGGTCTCCGCTTTGTTCGCTATTCGGCGGCGTCTGCCGGCGAGCGTTCCTTGGTTCGGGCCTGCTCGGCTTCGATCTCCGCCGCTTTCTCTTCCACAAGGCCGACAAGATGGTCGACGATGTCCGCGTCCTTCAGCCGATGGGCCGGCAAACCACCGATATAAACTTGGTGAGTGCCTTTGCCGCCGCCGGTAAAGCCGATATCGGTCTCGCGTGCCTCGCCGGGCCCGTTGACCACGCAGCCGATCACCGACACCGTCATCGGCGTCTGGATATGAGCCAGGCGCTGTTCCAGTACCTTGACCGTCTCGATGACGTCGAACTGCTGGCGGGCACAGGACGGGCAGGAGACGATATTCACACCCCGGTGCCGCAGATGCAGCGCCTTGAGGATATCGAAGCCTGCGTGGATCTCCTCGACCGGGTCGGCCGAAAGCGAGACCCGGATCGTATCGCCGATCCCCGCCCACAACAGCGATCCCATCCCGATCGCAGACTTGACCGTGCCGCTGCGCAGGCCGCCGGCCTCCGTGATGCCCAGGTGCAGCGGATAATCGCAGGCCTCGGCCAGCTGCTGGTAGGCCGCACAGGCCAGGAACACATCGGACGCCTTGCAGCTGATCTTGAACTCGAAGAAGTCGTTGTCCTCAAGGATGCGGATGTGGTTCAGCGCGCTTTCCACCATGGCCTCGGGGCAGGGCTCGCCGTATTTCTCCAGAAGCTCCCGCTCCAGCGACCCGGCATTGACCCCGATCCGCATGGAACAGCCATGGTCCTTGGCCGCCCGGACCACCTCGCGCACCCGTTCCTGGCTTCCGATATTGCCCGGGTTGATCCGCAGGCAGGCGGCCCCGGCCTCGGCGGCCTCGATGGCGCGGCGATAGTGAAAGTGGATATCGGCCACGATCGGTACCTTGGCCTCCGCCACGATCCTACCCAGGGCGGCTGTCGATTCCTCGTCGGGACAGCTCACCCGGACGATATCCGCCCCCGCCGCCTCCAAGGTCCGAATCTGCGCCACCGTCGCCGCCGGATCGGCGGTCAGGGTGTTGGTCATCGACTGGACCGTGATCGGCGCATCGCCCCCGACCGGGACGTCGCCGACCATGATCCGGCGGGACCGCCGGCGGTCGATATCTCTGTATGGGCGAATGGACATTCTAGTGCATTGCCTGCCATCGCTTTGGGCTGCCGCGAAAATGCGCGCAGCGGCGAAAAAGTTCAAGCGTTCGCAGAAACGTCAGGGTCGCACGGTTTCCCGCGATGGAGCCGAAGGCCTAAAGATTTCCCGCCGTTCCGGCCTTCAAGCGGTCCGGATCCAGCTCGACGCCGCGACGGACGGCACCGACCGGCCCCAGATCCGGGACCTGCGACCCATCGACGGAAATCGCCAGACCGCCGGCATTGCCGGTGACCAGCGACAAGCCGGCCTGGTCAGGGACCTTGAAGGAATCGCCCGCCCGCAGCACCCGTGTCAGCAGGAGTTCGCCCTGCTGGGTGCTGACCTCGACCCAACTGTCGACCCGGGCGGTGATCAGGATACGCGACTGGACGTTTTCCTCGCCGTAGATCTTGCCGGCGGGACGTCCCGGCAGGACCGGCGTGGCGGCGGATCCGGCGCCATTGCCGCGCGCGGCGGTCGCCGCGGCCCCGGCGGGGTCATCCTGCGTCCGCGCGGCCGGCGTGATGGCAGCAACGGGCACCTCGCCCGCCGGCTGCTGCGGGCCGACCGCTGTGGGTTCACCAACGGCGGTGTCGCCGTTGACCGGCGTCGCGGTTTCGTCGTTGCTGGAGGCCGTTGCCGGCCGAGGCTGGGTTTCCGCCGGTTCGTCGGTCTGGGCCAACTCCTCAAGCACGCGTTGGGCAATGGCGGCCGCGTCGTCGTCTTCGGGTGCCGCCGCTGCGGTTTCATCGGCTTGGGCCGTGGGCGCCGCAGTCTCAGCCGGCGCTTCGGCAATGGCCGTGTCGGTTTCCTCGGCGGGTTCGGGCTCTGGCACCGCTTCCGGTTCCACGATGGGCTCGGACACGATGGGGGTAGGAGCCTCCGCCACCGGCTCCGGCGCAGGTTCGTCGACAACCGGCTGTGCGGTGAGCGTTTCCGTGGGCTCGGTAACCGGTTGCGCAGGTTCCGCGGCCTGCGGCTCGGGTGCCGGTTCCGGCGCGGGCTCCGTAGCGGGTTCGGGCGCAGGCTCCGTGGCGGCCGCCGTTTCTTCGTCCGTTTCTGAGATGGCGGCGTCACTCGCGGCGGTTTCTTCGGCAGGTGGCTCGGCGCGTTCGGCCGGTGCCGTGGCCGCCGGCGTTGTTTCCGTCACCGCGGCGGTCTCGTCGGGCAGCGTCGGCAGCTCGATTTGCGGTCCGGCGGGTGCCGCCGTTTCGGGCTCCGCCGTTTCCTCTTCATCGCCGCCGACCAGCGCCATCAGGCGTGCCGGGATCTCCGGGATCAGTTCGGCGATCGGCTTGTCCTGGCCGGACAGGAAAAACCAGGCGCCGTAGACCAGCACGCCCAGGACAAGGGCAACCAGCAGGATCCCGCCGCTGGGCACCTTGCCCTCCGGCAGGGGCTTGGGAAACACCAGCTGGGTCTGCTGATCGAGATCCTCGCGCTCCTGCTTGAATCGTTCGACGATCTCGACGCTGTTGAGGTTCAGATGATCGGCATAGGCGCGCACGAAGCCGATGACGTAGGGCGCACCTGGCAGCTTCCGGTAGTCGCCCTTTTCGATGGCTTCCAGATAGACGTAGCGGATCCGCAGCATGTCCGCGACATACCGCAGGTCCTGCCCCGTCCGCTCGCGAGACATCCGCAATGTCTCGCCAACGCTGATCTGGGGAAGTGTCTCCTTAGTCATCAACGCAATCTTTTGCCCGGTTCAAACCGTCCGCCATTCGGCGCCAGTCGCCAACACCCTCGGTTTCACCGTCGCTGCGGCAAATGTCGGAAGTAAAGGGCCTCGGATGCAACCATCCGACCATGCCCGGTAACTATCAAACAATCCAAAGGCAGTGCAACGATTTACGACAAATTATGAATTCGACGTTAACGTCACAAGTCAACACCGTGATCTTTTGCAAACCAGCGCAGCCTGACTCGGAACGAGTGGTCGGTCGATTCCAGGAGCGATTCGAGGTAGTTGCCTAGTTCGCCGGCGTTCAGGCTGCGGGTCATCGTCCGGACGGGGCCGATCGCACCGGGCGACATTGACAACGTGCGGAAGCCAAGGCCGATCAGCGCCATCGCATCCAGCGGCTGGCCGGCCATCTCGCCGCAAAGGCTCAGCGGCACGCCCGCATCGGCACAGCGGCGCACGACATCGCGCAGTATCGTCAGCATCGGCGCCGACAGCGGATCGTAGCGTCCGTCCAACCGGGCGTTGCCGCGGTCGGCGGCATACATGAACTGCATCAGATCGTTAGAGCCGACCGAAATGAAATCCGTGCGCTGCAACAGCTTGTCCAACTGAAAGACCAGCGAGGGGACTTCCAGCATCACCCCCACGTCCAGGGCCTCCGGCAGCGTCTCTCCCCGCTGCCCGGCCCTTTCCACCTCGACCTCCAGCACGCGCCGCGCCGCTTCCATTTCCGCGACTTCCGCCACCATGGGCAACATCACCCGCAGCCGCCGTCCCGCCGATGCCCGGACCATGGCCCTGAGCTGTTCGCGCAGGACCACGGGCCGGTCCAGCGCGACCCGCAGGGCCCGCCAGCCCATAGCCGGATTCTCTTCGTCGCCCGCCTCGTTGAAGTAGGGCAGCAGCTTGTCGCCGCCCACATCCAGGGTGCGGAAGACCACGGGGCGACCCGCGGCGGCATCGAGGATCCGCTCGTATAGCCGGGTCTGCGCGTCCACGTCCGGGAACGCCGAACGCACCATGAACGGCACCTCGGTGCGGTAGAGGCCGATTCCGGCCGCGCCGGTTTCGTCCAGCTGCGGAAGATCGATCAGCAGGTTTGCGTTCATTTGCAGCGAGACTTCGACGCCATCCCGGGTGACCGCCGGCAGATCGCGCTGGCGGCGGTATTCCTCTTTGCGCTGCTTCAGCTCCGCCATCGACGTGGTGAACACATGGCGGAACTCGGAGGTGGGGCGCACGAACAGGGTCGCATTGTCGCCGTCGACCACCAGCTCGTCCATGGGATCGACCTGCTACAGGGCGCCCCGCACATTCCCGATCATCGCAATGTCGAGGGCCCGGGCGACGATCGCCACATGAGAATTGGCGGACCCCTCCTCCAGGACGACGGCGCGCAGCTTGGCCGCGTCGTAGTCCAAGAGCTCGGCCGGGCCCATCCCGCGCGCCACCAGAACGGCATCGTCCGGCAGTTCCGGCACGGCGGCTTCGTCGCCGTTGGCGCCGCCCATCAGATGCTGGATCAGGCGGTTGGCCAGATCCTCGAGGTCGAGCAACCGCTCGCGCAAGTAGGGATCCTGGACGTGGGACATCCGGGCGCGGGTATCGCTCTGCACCTTCATCACCGCGGCCTCGGCGGTCAGCCCGCCTTCCACTGCCTGGCGGATGCGTCGGATCCAGCCGCGGTCCGCGGCGATTTGCCGGTAGGTCTCAAGCACCTCGATATGCTCGCCGGCGCCACGCCTGCCCACATTGTCCAGCATCGCGTCCAGCGCGTCGTGCATGGTCTGCACGCCCTCGGCCAGCCGTTCCAGCTCGGCCTCGGAATCCTGCGCGACCATCTCGCCGATCGGGGCGTGCTGGCGGTGCAGCACCGCCTGGCCGATCGCCAGGCCGCCGCTCAACTTGACGCCTTCCAGACGCAGCGGCTTCAGTGCGATCCCGTCGGAAGCCACCTGTTCGACCCGTTCGACGACCTCGCCGCTGGCCAGCAGTTCGGCGACCACCATCGCCACCGTTTCCAGCGTCTCGGTTTCCTCCCCGGCGTATTCGCGCATGCTCTGGTTCTGAACCACCAGGACCCCCAGAACCCGGCCGCCACGCAGCACCTGAACGCCCAGGAACGAACTGAAGCGCTCCTCGCCCGTCTCGGGTCGATAGGCGAACAGGGGGTGTTTGCTGGCATCCGAAAGGGCAAGCGGGCGCGAATAGGCCGCGATGTCGCCGACCAGGCCCTCGCCCACGCGCAGGCGGGTGCCGTGCACCGCCTCCTTCAACAGTCCGTGGGTGGCGAACAGTTCCAAAACGTCGCCGGCGCGCTTGACATAGATCGAGCACACCTCGGCGACCATGTCGCGGGCGATCACCTCGACGATCTTGTCCAGGCGCAGCTGGGCCTCGCCGCCACCGGCCATCACGGCCCGGATGCGTTTCAGGAGCTGACGCGAGCCGGCCCACTGGGTGTCGCCGTCCATCTCCCCTTCCCGTTCGTCTCGCCGGTCCGCCCCCGCCCGGATCGGCCGTTCCCTGTTACGCGGCGTCCAGACCGTAGGCGGTGTGCAACGACCGCAGCGCGAGTTCGGCATAGTCCTCTGAAATGAGGACGCTGATCTTGATCTCCGACGTAGAGATCACCTGGATATTGATCCCCTTGTCGGCAAGGGTCCGGAACATCTTCTGGGCGACGCCCGCATGGCTGCGCATGCCCACGCCGATGACCGAGATCTTCACCACATTGGCGTCCGAGACCAGCTTTTCGTAGGCCACGTTGGCCTTGTTCTCCTCCAGCAGTGTCACCGCACGGTCGAAATCCGCACGGCTGACCGTGAAGGTGAGATCGGTGCGCTGTCCGTCGGCGCTGATGTTCTGGACGATCATGTCCACATTGATCGACCGGTCCGACAACGGCCCGAAGATCCCCGCCGCAACTCCCGGCTTGTCCTCGACCTGAACCAGGGTGATTTTCGCCTCGTCACGGCTGTATGCGATTCCGCTGACAACCTGTTGTTCCACGATTTCATCCTCATCTACGACCAATGTCCCCGCACCGCCGGAGAAGCTGGACAGGACCTGCAGCCTCACGCCGTGGTTCATGGCGATCTCCACCGAGCGCGTCTGCAACACCTTGGCGCCCTGGCTGGCCATCTCCAGCATCTCTTCGTAAGTGATCCGGTCAAGCTTGCGGGCCGCCGAAACGATCCGCGGATCGGAGGTGTAAACCCCATCCACGTCGGTGCAGATATCGCAACGATCCGCCCTGAGCGCAGCGGCCAGGGCAACCGCCGAGGTGTCCGAACCGCCGCGCCCCAGGGTGGTGATGCGCCCGGCCGACGAGATGCCCTGGAACCCCGCCAGCACGGCAACCTGCCCGTCGGTAAAGCGCGCATTCAGGTCATCCGTGTCGATCGACTGGATCCGGGCCTTGCCATGGACGTCGTCGGTGCGGATCGGCAGCTGCCAGCCCTGCCAGGACCGGGCGGGGACACCCATCTGCTGAAGGGTGAGCGCCATCAATCCGGCGGTGACCTGTTCGCCAGAAGAGACGATGGTGTCATATTCCCGCGTGTCGTACAGCGGACCCGTGGAGTCCACATACTCCACTAGCTGGTTGGTCACGCCGGCCATCGCGGAGACGACGACGGCCACCTCGTCGCCGTCGTCATAGGCCCGCTTGACACGCGCAGCAGCGTGATTGATGCGGTCGACGTCGGCGACCGACGTCCCCCCGTATTTCTGGACGACCCGTCCCATGAAAAATTCCGTTATGACAGCGGTTTAGCACTCGGCGGCGCTCTGACGCACGCAACTTGCCCCTGTGCGACCGCGTATCCATACTTAAATGAGTAAAGCGGCGCAAGGCAGCGCCGTCCGGGTAACTTGGGTGAATGGAGACGGCGCAATGGCCGCAGCCATGAGCAAACAGACCCCGCGGCCGCTCGACCGCACGGTCGACGCGGCCGAGATGGAGAAATTCGCGGCCATGGCCGAGGAATGGTGGGATCCCACCGGCAAGTTCAAGCCGCTGCACCAGTTCAATCCGGTCCGGATCGCCTTCATCAAAGAGCGGCTGTGCGCCCGCTTCGGCCGCGACCCAAATGCCGACCGTCCCCTGGACGGGCTCAAGGTCCTGGACATCGGCTGCGGCGGCGGCCTGTTGTGCGAGCCGATTGCGCGTCTGGGCGCCTCGGTGACGGGTGTCGACGCGACCGAACGATCGGTCCACGTGGCAGCGGCCCACGCCCAGCAGATGGGCCTGGATATCGATTATCGATTCCTCACGGCCGAGGCGCTTCTGGCGGAAGGCGCGCGGTTCGACGCGGTCCTGAACATGGAAGTGGTTGAGCATGTGGCCGACGTGGACGCGTTCCTGGGCGCAAGCGCCGGCCTTGTCGCGCCAGGCGGAATGATGGTCTGCGCGACCCTGAACCGCACCGCCAAGGCCTTTGCGCTGGCGATCGTCGGCGCCGAATACGTGATGCGCTGGCTGCCCCGCGGCACCCATGACTGGCGGAAGTTCGTCAAGCCGTCCGAACTGGCGGCAAGCCTGCGGGCCGGCGGCATGACCGTCGAGGAGATGACGGGCGTGGTCTACAACCCGGTGACCGACGTCTGGCGCCTCAAGCCCGGCGACCTGGACGTGAACTACATGGTGGTGGCCGTCCGCGACGCCTGACCGCTTTCCCTCTCGCATGCAGCGCACCGACCATTCGCTATGGTCACCCGCCCCCGGGCGCGCTAGCCTTCAACCAGGTGCGCATTCAAGAGGGTTGGGCGGCCGGTGCCCAGACTGTTTTCATACAAGGACCGCCCGGTCCATCTTGGTCCCTATCCGCTGGAAAGACTGAAACGGCGGACGGACCTGCCGGACCTTTCCCGCATCCCGCTGATGCGGCCGCTGTCCTTCGTCGACCGCGACAATCCCCAATCGCTGACGCACGCCATGGCGCGCTTCATCGGCATGTTCGATGCCATCCGCGACGGCGCTGTCGCCCCGCTGTGGGCGGAAATCCCCGACGACCCGCAGGAGCGGACCAACCATCTGAAGGCCGCCGGCTATTACTTCGACGCGACGCAAATGGGCGCCTGCGGCTTGCCGAAACAGGCCCTGCTGGACACGCCGATCCGCAATCCGGGCCTTGACGCCCTGGTGGAAGAACTCTCCAAGGGACAGCCGAAAAGCTACGCGGCAGGCATCGACGCGATGTATGCCGATGTCCTGGACTCCGCCACGGCAAAGCTGGCGCCGGTCGACCACCACCGGTTCGCGATGGTGATTCTGGTGGAGTACACCCGCGACCCGCGCCCGGACGAACCCGGGACCGACTGGATCCACGGCACCCAGGCCCAGCGGGCGGCCCTGCTCAGCGCCCAGACCGCGGTGATCATCAGCAACTACATCCGCCTGCTGGGCTATGAGGCGCGGGCCCATACCGCCACCAGTTCCGACGTGGACCTGGACCGGTTGACGGTGGCGGCCGGACTGGCCGAGATCCTGGACGACGGCAACGGTGTGCGGCTGGCCAGCCCCTATCTGGGGACCCGGTTTGGAGTGGCGGCGGTGACCACGACGCTGGACCTCGCGCCCGACCGCGCCCTGGCGCCGCAGACCGCGTCGGCACGGCTGGGCTCGCACGGCCCCGCCTGGTGGCTGGGCAAGGGCACGTTGAAGAACGCCTTCAACCGCACGCCCTACCGCGACCGGGAGTTCCGGATGGGTGCCTATCCGTTCGAAACGCTGAAGCGTCGCGACACTCCCACCACCTTCATCGACGCCGACCGCGTGCCGCGCTTCCCGAAACGGGCCGACTTCTTCGCCCGGGCGCTGTTCGGCGACATGGGCAAGGCGGTCCAGGAATGCTCCAAGGACGGGATGTACGTGCTGAAGAGCCCGATCGGCTATTGCGCCCGGCGCGCCCTGGGCGCGCTCTTGCTGCTGCAATTCGGCGACGCGCGCGGCCCGGTCTCGCCCGGCGTCGCGGACCCGACGCGCAACGCCGACAACCTGAAAGGCGCGTCATACTATCTGTCGACGGACGCGGTCGGCCTCTCGGCGGCGCCGCCCTGGGTCTTCTACAGCCACGACGCGGGCGGCAACCCGATGCCGGCCTATCACAAACACGCCGTCACCATGCTGTTGGACCAGGGCCACGAGACGATGGACGGGGCCAGCGGCGACGACTGGATCTCGGTGGCGCAAAGCATGCGCGCCTATCTGCGCTTTTCGATGCTGGGCGGCGTCATCGCCGAGCAGATCCGCCGGCTGGGCTACTCTGCGCGAGTCCATTCGGTGATCGACGGCGACGTGCTGCAGCCACCGCTCCTGCTGCTGTCGGGCCTGGGCGAGGTCAGCCGCATCGGCGAGGTGATTCTAAACCCGTTCCTGGGACCGCGGCTGAAGTCGGGCGTGGTCACCACCGACATGCCGTTCGACTTCGACAAGCCGATCGACTTCGGACTGCAGAACTTCTGCGCGCACTGCAACAAATGCGCGCGGGAATGCCCGTCGGGCGCCATCACGGCCGGACCGAAGCTGATGTACAACGGCTACGAGATCTGGAAATCGGACGCAGAGAAATGCGCCCGTTACCGGCTCACCAACCAGGCGGGCGGCATGTGCGGACGGTGCATGAAGACCTGCCCGTGGAACCTGGAAGGGCTGTTCGCGGACTCCGCCTTCCGCTGGGCCGCCATGAACCTGCCCAAGGCGGCCCGCATCCTCGCGCGGCTGGACGACCGGCTGGGCCGGGGTGCCATCAATCCCGTGAAGAAATGGTGGTGGGACATCGAACTCGACCCCAAGACCATGCAATACGTGAAGGCGGGCGACACCAACCTGCGCCAACTCAGCACGGATTTGGATCTCAGATACGAGGATCAGACGCTGGCTGTTTATCCGGCAGACGTGATGCCGCCGCCTTATCCGATCGTGCATCCGCTCAACCGGGAGGAGGGGATCGCGCGCTACAAGGCGATGCTGACACCCGACGAATACAAGGCAAGGCTGGCGCGCGGTGAAACGGAGGGCCTGGCGCCCGAGGCGAAGCCTCCCGAAGGGCCGCCGCCGGTTTTTCCGGTGATCCTGCGGAAGCGGGAGGAGCTGAGCGAAAACACCGCGCGCTACGAGTTCGCGGCGGCAAACGGGTCGGACCTTCCGGACTTCGAGCCCGGCGCGCATATCGACGTGGTGATCGCGCCCGAATACCAGCGCCAATACAGCCTGGCGGGCGATCCGGCGGACCATTCCAAGTATGTGCTGGGCGTGCAGCGCGAACCCCAGGGCCGCGGCGGATCGATGTTGATGCACCGGGCGTTCCGGGAAGGCCGGCGAGTGTTCGTCTCGCAGCCACGCAATCATTTTCCGCTGGAAGAGGGCGCGCCTCATTCGCTGTTCTTTGGCGGCGGCATCGGCGTCACGCCGCTGTTGACCATGGCCCACCGGCTGCATGCACTGGGACGCCCGTTCGATCTTCACTACAGCGTCCATTCCCGCGCCGACGGGGCCTTCCTGGACGAGCTGGCAACGGTGCCCTGGCACGACAGGGTCACGGCCCACATCTCCGAGGAAGGCAGCCGTGCCGACATGGGCCGCGACGTGCCGGCCTACCAGGCCGGATGGCACCTCTATACCTGCGGCAGCGACCGGTACATGGACGTGGTTTTCGACGAGGCCGCGGCAAAGGGCTGGCCCGATGATGCCCTGCACAAGGAGTACTTCTCGGTCCCCGAGCCGCCTGACTGGGTCAACCATCCGTTCAAGCTGACGCTGGCGAAAAGCGGCCGCACCTTCGAGGTGCCGGCCGACAAGTTCGCCACCGACGTGCTGGCGGAGGCGGGCATCGTCGTCGACACCAAGTGCTCCGACGGCATCTGCGGCGTCTGCGCAACGCCCTATCTGTCAGGCGAGATCGAACACCGCGACTACTGCCTCAGCGCCAAGGAGCGCGAGCACAAGATCATCTTGTGTTCGTCGCGCGCAAAGGACGAGGGCGGCGAGATTGTCGTGGATTTGTAGGAGGCGGCACCAAGCGTGTCGGCGGCCATATGCTTCGAGACGCGACGCTTCGCGCCGCTCCTCAGCATGAGGGAAACCCAAAAACCTCACCCTGAGGAGCGCCCGCAGGGCGCGTCTCGAAGGGTATGGCGGAAAGCGGTGTTTGCCGAACCGGCTAGCTGTCGGTCCGCTCGATCCAGGGAAGCTTGGCGACGTCCACGCCTTCGTCGCTCAGTTCCTTGGCTTCTTCGTCGGTCGCCTTGCCGTAGATGCCGCGCTTTTCCGCCTCGCCATAATGGATCTTGCGGGCTTCTTCCGGGAACTTGTCTCCGACGTTCTCGGCATTGGCCTCCACATGCTCGCGCAGCTGTACCAGCGCCTGACGCATCTCGGCGGGCGAAGGAACCTTATCGGCCTTCGCGGCCTTGTCCTTGCTGGGCGCGATGTTGGAGGCCATCACGGCCTTCGTTACCTTGCGGTCACCGCAGACCGGGCATTCGACCTGGCGTTTCTTCGCCTGGGCGTCGAAGGCCTGGGAATCCTTGAACCACGCCTCGAAGACATGGTCATTGTCGCAACGAAGATTGAACGAAATCATAGGCTTATCATAGCAGAGCAGTCGCCGTTTCGGCAATATGCATGGCCGGCGGGCATCGGTTGACGCATAATAGATGGCAACGAAGACCAAGGAACTCAAGGGTTTGACCCAAGACATGACCGCCCCCGTGACCAACCGCCACGCAGCCGTCACTGCCCCGTCGGACTGGGTGAAACGCTTCGCTGACCGGGCGCCGGATGGCAATCCGGTGCTGGATCTCGCCTGCGGCGGCCGCCACGGCCGCCTGTTCCGGGAACGGGGCCATCCGGTCACGTTCGTCGATATCGACGTGACCGGCCTGCGGGACCTGGACGGCGATCCGGATGCCACCGTCATCGCCGCCGACCTGGAAGGCGGCGACGCCTGGCCCCTGGGAACCGCCGGCTTTGGCGCCGTCGTCGTCACCAACTATCTGTGGCGGCCGCTGATGCACCACATCGTCACCGCCGTAGCGCCCGGCGGCATCCTGATCTACGAAACCTTCGCAGTCGGAAACGAGAAATACGGCAAACCGGACAACCCGGACTTCCTGCTGCACCCCAACGAGCTGTTGCGGGCAACGATCGAAGAACTGGAGATCGTCGCCTACCAGCATGGCTTTCGCGAGCAGCCGAAACCGGCGGTCGTCCAGGCGATCGCCGCAATTCGCCGCTAGCGGCCCGGCTTTGCCGCGCCCCATGGTGCAGCGGAGGAAGGCCTAGACGATGCGAAAGACGTCGCCCGTGCCGGCGTTGCGGTAGATGTCCACCCGCTCGCCGTTCCAATGGTAGTCCAGGTGCATTCCCTGGACCGGGTTGGCAGCCAGATCGGGATAGAAGAGGCCGACGCAGTCACCGGCCTCGCAGCGCACGCTTTGATAGACGACCCCGTCACTGCCACCGGCGCGCAAACTGGCGCCGAGGGCCTGGGCGGCCGTGTAGTCGTCCGGATCGAGGACATCGGTTTGTTCGGGGCCGGCACTACGCAGGTCATGGAGGTCGCCGTTCACGTCGAGCACGATGGTGCGGAACTGGGACGTCCATCCCGGCGGCTCCCGCGTCCGGGCCATGAAACGGCCATGATGATACGCCGTCTCGATGAGGGCGACGTCGAAACGATCGCCGGCATAAAGCACACCGACGGTCCCGTCGCTGAAACGGCTCGGACGATCGCTGCTGACATGGGTGAACGGGGCCATCAGGATGCTGGCGCCCGGCCCGCCGACCCGCCGCGCTGCCGGGACGAGGTCGAGATTGCCGATCGTCTCCATCAGGCGGGGGTTCGTCTTCTGCTCGGCGGAGATGAGGAGCGGCCAGTCGGCCGGATCGGCGATGTCCTCGAACAGATCGATGGGCGGATACAGGCTTCTGATGATGCGCACCGCCCCCCGCCACGCAACGGCGGAAACCGGAATCCGCGCGATCTCGTTCACCAGCCGCCGCGTTCCGCGTCGAGATACCGGCGCACGCGCATCAGATCGGTGAGTTCGCCGCCCTGCATGATGTCGAGCGCGGTCCGTCCGCCGAAGGCGTCATTTGGCGCCTTGATCCAGGCATAGGCGCGTTGGGGGTCGCGAAAGATGATGCGCAGCGCCTTGTGGATGCCCATGACGTTCGACAGCCTTGCTTTCCCGTCGCGCGAAACGCGCCCGGGCACCGCCGCCTTCCAGCGGCGATAGGTTCGAACCGGAAGGTCCAGCAAGGTTGCCGCCTGCTCGTCGGTGATGCCCCAGTTCCGGAAGAGATTGAGCGCGGCCCGGAACATCGCCGCCGCCTCGTCATCGGTAATCGGCGCGGGAACGAACGCGCGCGGCCGGCTGTCGATAGGTAAGAGTTGAGGCATGCCGCCCTCCTACAATATGGCATAGTATAGACATTATACTGCCATTTGGCAAGGTTGGACGTACCGCCCATCGCACGCACAGCAGCCACACGCGCACTAGCTTGCGTGCCGTTTCTTAAATCGAATCAATAGGTTAAAAAGATACAGATGGCCTTCAAGAGCCCGCCCTCAACAGATCACGCTTTGACGGTGAACTGCCAAGCAGAAACGGCTCCGCCCGGTTACTCCCCCGCTTCGGCCAGCGAAACCTGAGGCGGCGCGAACTTCCGGTCGTTGTGGATCGCGGGCACCATGCCGCGCGCTTTGTCCACCAGCGACAGGTCCAGGTCGGCCGCGATGAAACCTTCTTCTTCGCCGCCGTCGGCCAACACTTCTCCCCAGGGGGCAACGATCAGGGCGTGGCCAAAGGTCTGGCGCCCGTCTTCGTGGTCGCCGCACTGGGCGGGCGCGATCGCGAAACAGCCGTTCTCGATGGCGCGGGCGCGGATCAGGGTGTGCCAGTGGGCCTGGCCGGTCTTGCGGGTAAAGGCGGCCGGGATCGAAAGCACCTGCGCTCCCGCATGGGCCAACGCCCGGTAGAGGTGGGGGAAGCGCAGGTCGTAGCAGACGCTGAGCCCGTATCGGCACCAGGGCGTGTCGGCCACGACCGCCCGGTCGCCCGGCCTGAAACCTTCCGACTCGCGGTAGCTTTCGCCGCCCTCAAGGTCCACGTCGAACATATGGATCTTGTCATAAGTCGCCACGACCATGCCGTTGTCGTCGATCAGGAAGGCCCGGTTGGCGAACCGGTCGTCGTCTTCCAGCTTGATCACCAGCGAGCCCATATGGATCCAGATCTTCAATTCCCGGGCCAGCGCCTTGTAGGCGGCAAGCGAGGGTTCAGCGGCCTGCGTGCGGGCCTCTTCCAGCGCCGGCCTGCGGCGGATCTGCATCAGGTTGACCACCTCGGGCAGCCCCACAAGCTGCGCGCCGTCGGCGGCGGCCGCCCGGATCAGCGCCTCGGTCTTTTCGATGTTGTCGACGATCCGGGTTCCTGACGTGACCTGGATGCAGGCGACGCGAAATGGCGAAGTCATGCGGACTCTCCCAATAGCCCATCCAGCTTTCCGGCATTTTCCAACGCAACGAGTTCGTTGCAACCGGCGATGTGCCGGTCATCGATGAAGATCTGCGGCGCCGTCGTTGCGCCGCCGGCGCGGGCAACCATTTCCTCTTTTTTGCCCGACTCGGTCCAGACGTTGTACTCCTCGTAAGCCACGCCCTTGGCGTCCAGCAGCTGCTTGGCGTGATAACAGAATCCGCACAACGGGCGCGCATACACTTCGACCTTGGCCATCACCGTTCCTTCCTGCCTGCACTGCCATCGATATAGCGCGGCGATACGACCCGCGCCACGGTCAAGACGTCGACGCCCGACGCCCCTGCCGCTCGCAGCGCCCGTGCGCAGCTCTCCACGGTGGCCCCGGTGGTCAGCACGTCGTCCAGCAAAAGGACACGCCGCCCGGAAAGGCGGTCGCGAAATCGCGGCGGAACCGAAAACGCGTTCGCCACATTGCGCCGGCGCGCGCCGCGTCCCCGCCCGCCCTGGCTGGGCGTCGCCCGGTCGCGCCGGATGAGCCCGTAGGCGGCCGGCACACCGGTCTGCCGGGCGACCATCCGCACCAGCAGCGCCGACTGGTTGTAACGTCGCTGGACCAGGCGCAGCGGGTGCAGCGGCACCGGCGCGATCACATCCGCCGTCCGGACCAGATCCCCGCCGGCCCGGCACAGCCAGCGGCCGAGGCCGGGCGCCGCATCGGTGCGGTCGCCGCGCTTGAACCCGAGGATCAGGTCGCGGCTGGCATCGTCATAGGCGAATACCGCGCGGGCGCGGTCGAAGTCCGGCGGCCGCGCCGCGCAGGCACCGCAAACGGTGCCGTCGGCGGGCACGATTTCGAACGGAATTCCGCACCGGTCGCACTGGGGATCCGACACAAAGGTGAGCGCGTCCCAGCAGCCGGCGCACAGGGCGCCGGTTTCTCCGATATCGCCACCGCACCGGAGGCACCGCGGCGGCAGCACCGCGTTCAGAATCCCGCCCAACGCCGCACCCAGCACAGGTCCAATGGCGCGCGCCGTTCTCATCCCGGAAACTCCGGAAAGGTCAGGGTCCCGTCCCGCTCGATCTGGTGCAGCAGCCCGACCTCCCAGGAGAGGTAGGCGTTCATCGCCTCCTCCACGCCGTCGGTGCGGTCGTAGGGGCGGTAGAAGACGTCCTCCACCGCCGAGAGCGTCCGTTCGATTCCCTCCTCCAGGGGCTGCCCCGCCTCCGCCCAGGCTGCGGTGCCGCCGGCCAGCGCCAGCACCGGGCGCGCGGTTCCGTCCGCCAGGTCGGCCGCAGCCAGTTGCGCCAGCCGGCCGTCCGGACTTGTCAGGACCAGCGGGCCGGTCCCGGCCAACCCGCCCACCTCGTCGGCAAGGCGGGCACGGATCGCCCACCAGGCGCCGGGAATATGGCCGGTCCGAAATGTCAGGCTGGGGGCCAGGTCCACCACCACGGCGTCCGGCATATCCACCAGCGCGTCCGGCTCCACGCGCTCGACGCGCACGGTTTCCAGCTCCGGCACCGACGCGGCGGCCGGACCGGTCTCCAGCGGGCTCCGGCCCAGGCCGCCTTCCAGCACGGCGACCTCCTTCCAGCCCATCTGGACCAGCCAGCTTGCCGTCATCAGCGCCCTGGTCTCGGTGTCGTCGATCAGGACAATCCGGGCGTTCTGCGTGCCCACATAGCGGTCGGTGGCCTGGACAAGCTGGCCACCCGGGGCATTGCGGGACCCGGGCAGGTGCCCGGCCTCGAATTCCGCGGGCTGGCGAACATCCAGCAGGTAAAGGGTCCGCCGGTCGCGTTCGCCCTGCCAGCGGGCAAGCGTCTCAGGTTCGATCCGTTCCACACGGAACCGGCGGGCAACCCGCTCGGCCGCCGCCCGGCCCCAGCGTGCCGCATCGGTGTCCGGGACGCGGTCCTGGCCGCGCCGCACGCCACCGCGCTCCAGTTCCAGGCCGGCCAGGTGCCAGCCCATGGTGCCGTCCTTCAGCGCCACCACCCGGTTTTCCAGCCCCGCATTGATCAGCGACTGCGCCCCGATGATCGAGCGGGTGCGGCCGGCGCAGTTGACGCCCACCAGCGTCTCCGGGTCGTCGACCACGGTCTTGACGCGATGCACCAGTTCCGCCCCCGGCATGTCGATCCCGCCGGGGATGTTCATCACCGCATATTCCTCGAACGGCCGGGAATCCAGGATCGCCACATTGCGGCCCGCGCGCCGCGCGGCGTCCACCTCTCCCGGTTCCAGCCGGGGTGTATCGAAGCGGTGTTCGACAACATCGCCGAACGCCTTCGAGGGCACATTGATGCCGCTGAACAGCTCGAACCCGGCCGCGGCCCAGGCCGGCGCCCCGCCATCCAGGACGGTCGTCTCCGTGTAGCCCATGGCACGCAGGCGGCTGGCGGCGCGGGCTGCCAGCCCGTCGTCCCCGCCGTCGCACAGGACGACCGGCGTCGATCGTCGCGGCACCAGGTCACGGAACCGCAGTTCCAGGATCGACAACGGCACGTTGACTGCACGCAGGATATGACCTCGCCCGAAAACCCCTTCCTCGCGCACGTCGATCAGGGCCAGCTCGTCGCCGCTGCACAGCGCCTCGTGCACGGCCCTTGGGTCCGTCATCGGGCGTCGCGATGCGGTGGAAAGACCTTGCAGGTGCCTGCGTCCATGTCGAACATCAGCCGCTAGCTCAACCGGTTGATGGCCAGCCCATCCATGTGCAGGTGCATCTTCGGCTCGGTTCCGCGCATGTGGATCGAATGAATGTCGTCCGGCATCAGGCAGACGCCGGTCCCCGGCGTGACGTTGAAATGTCCGCTTTCGTGGATTTCGGCCCTGCCCGCCTCGCGCCCGTCATCGTCGCGCGCATAGAAACGGTTCAGCTCCTCGCCCCTGACACCCACCACCACGGCCCAGGTGGTGTGATTGTGGGGCGGGGTGTCCTTGTGGGCGCTGCCGCGGTTGAGATAAAGCGCGAACCGGCCGTCCTCGTCGACCGACAGCGGATAGAGGCGGTCGTCCTTGCCGTCCTCCGGGCCGGGGAATGCTTCGATCGGGAACAGATCCGTCTGCGCGGCCAGCTCCAGCAGCGCCGTGCGGACCTGTGCCAGACTGGCCGGGGTGACGCCCGCCGCCCCTTCGATGGTGCGCACCCGAGCAACGGTCTCCGCCACCGCCGCGTCACGCTGTTCCGCAACGTCCATGTCATGCCTCCGTTCAGATGGGTATGCGCACTCTAGAGTGGCATTCCGCCACGCTTCAAGGCGGATTGCCTCGGGCACCGTGCGCACCCATAGTCATATCGGCATGACAGACACGACGCTGCCTTTCGACCGCGCCACCGTGCGCCGCAACCGCCGCCGCGCCGCAACCGGCCTGGGCGGGCACGACTTCCTGTTCGCCGAGATGGCCGACCGCCTGGCCGACCGGTTGGAAGACGTGCAGCGCCGCTTTCCGGTCGCCCTGGACCTTGGCTGCCACGCGGGCAGCTTCGGCCGGACAGTCGGCGCCCGTGGCGGGATCGAGACGTTGGTCCAGTGTGACCTGGAACCTGCGCAGGTTTCCCGGGCAGCGGGGTTTCGCGTTGCCGGCGACGAGGAAAGGCTGCCGTTCAAGGACGGCACCTTCGACCTGATCGCAAGCACCTTGAGCCTGCATTGGGTCAACGACCTGCCGGGCGCCCTGGTCCAGGTCAACCGCGCGCTCAAGCCCGACGGGCTGTTTCTGGCTGCACTTCTGGGCGGCGAGACGCTGCAGGAACTGAGGGACTGCCTCAGCACGGCAGAGATCGAGATCCGCGACGGCCTCAGTCCCCGGATCTCGCCGACCGTCGACCTCCGGGATGCCGCGGGTCTTTTGCAACGCGCCGGCTTCGCCCTGCCGGTGGCGGACAGTGACCGCATCACGGTCAGCTATCCCGACGTCTTTGCCCTGATGCATGAATTGCGGGGGATGGGGGAAACTAACGCGCTTGCGGAACGGCCGCGCGGCTTCACCCGGCGCAGCATCTTCCTGCGCGCCGCCGAACTCTACCAACAGCGCTATGCCGCAGCTGACGGACGGATCACCGCAACCTTCCAGGTGCTGTTCCTGCACGGCTGGGCTCCGCATGAGAGCCAGCAGCAACCGCTGCGGCCGGGCAGCGCCGCGACCCGCCTGTCCGACGCACTGGCGACCGACGAACACTCCGCCGGCGACAAGGCCCGGCCGGAATGACGCCAGGCAGAAGCATCGACCGCTTTGGGCTTAACCGGCACACCCGGATAGGGTAATCAGTCGCCGCGACCCGCCTGAAAGGATCTCCATGGCCTCCCCCAGCCGTCTTCCGGTGTTCCCGACCCTCATGCTCGCCCTTCGTTTCGTCTGGGACGGTCGTTTGGGGTTCTGGTACACCGCCTTCCTGCCCGTGCTGGTTCTTACCGTCTTGAACACCCTGGGGGCTGCGCTGGCCGTTCCGGTGGATCCGGCGAACCCGGCGGCCGGTTCCTTCGCGCCGGATTTCATCGTCGTGCTCGCGAACCTGGCCCTGCTGGCGCTTTATGTGATGTTTGCGGTCGCCTGGCACCGACGCTGGCTGATGCCCAACGAAAGCGTCACTTACGCCACGGCTCTCAAGTGGGATGGACGGAAAACCAAGTTCCTGGTGCGGCTGTTCCTGATCGCCGCATGCGCCTTCGCCGTGATGCTGCCGATCTTCATTTTCTTCCAGTTGATCGGCCTCGGTGCCGGACCCGAAGGGGTCATCGCCCCGGGGACCGTGTTAGGCGCCGTTCTGATGGTCCTGTGCGGCTATGCGGTGATGGGCCGGCTGATGCCTTTGCTGCCGGCTGCGGCGGTGGACGACTCCCTCGACTTCCGCGGCTGCTGGGCGATGACCTCGGGCGTGACGGGCCGTCTGATGCTGATCGTCCTTCTACCAGGCCTGATCTTCGGTGCCCTGAACCTGGCCGCAGAGGCGGGGATCGACGCGCTGGCGGCCGGCACCGGGCTCAGCGGCAGCCTCGTCGCGGTCGCGATCGAGGCCTTCGGACTGCAGATCGTGGCCTTCTTCGGCATCGCCGTCGGCGTCACGGCCCTGTCCATCAGCTACCAGAGCCTGAAACAGACCCTGCCGGCGCCCCCTGACTGACCGCCCTGCAATCCGCTATCATCGGCGGGGCGCACAAGATCAAGGGGAGGCACCGGCGCATGACGGCAATCGACGAACGGGAGTTTGCGGGCAAGGTGGCAGTGGTCACCGGCGGGTCCACCGGCATGGGGCGTGCCGCGGTCGAACGCCTGGTGCGCGGCGGCGCGACGGTCTTCTACTGCACCCACGACCCGCAGAGCCTGGCAGAGGCGGAACGGGCACTGCACGGCCTGGGGCCGGGCCAGGCGACAGGCCGGCGGGCCGACGTCTCCAGCGCCGCCGACATGCAGGCGCTGATGGAGGCCGCAGCGGCGGCGTAAGGCGGCATCGACATACTGGCCAACTGCGCCGGCATCCAGCGCTATGGAACCGTGATCGATACCGACGAGGCGGTGTGGGACGAGGTGATGGCGGTCAACCTGAAAGGCTGCTTCCTGGCCTCGAAATACGCCGCGCCGGAAATGGTCAAGCGGGGTGGCGGCGCCATCGTGCATGTCTCGTCGGTGCAGGCGATGGCATGCCAGACCAATGTTGCCGCCTACGCCACCAGCAAGGGCGGCGTCAACGCGCTGACCCGCTCGATGGCGCTGGACCTGGCGCGCCACAAGATCCGCGTCAACACCGTCTGCCCCGGTTCCGTCGACACCCCGATGCTGCGGGCCTCGGCCGACCGGTTCAAGGCCGACAAGACGGTTGACGAAACCGTCCTGGAATGGGGCATGTCCCACCCCCTGGGCAAGGGTCTGGGCAGGGTCTGCACCGTGGAAGAAGTCGCCGAGATGATCGCCTTCCTGCTCAGCGACCGGGCCTCCTTCGTCACCGGCGACGAGATCAAGGTGGACGGCGCGCTGTTGGCGGGCGTGGCCGTGGTCCTGCCGGACTGACGCACTGCAGCGGCACACGCTCCCAAACAGTGATGGTCCGTCACACCCGCCTGAGGTAGCCTTCCTGGCGGGGAGGCTACAGCCTTGGAAACAAAGGGCGATACCCGCAGACTTGCGGCGATTCTGGCCGGCGATATGGTCGGGTTCTCCCGGCTCATGGAAGTCGACGAGTCTGGGACTCTGGCGCGCCTGAAGGCGCACCGGGTCGAGCTGATCGATCCGGCGATCGCCAAGAACGGCGGCCGCATCGTCAAGACCACCGGCGACGGCATGCTGGTGGAGTTTGCCAGCGCGCTCGACGCCGGACAGTGCGCCGTAGAGATCCAGCGCCGCATGGCCCGGCGCAACGCCGACATGCCCGATGACAGGCGTATCGAATTCCGTTTCGGCGTCAACCTGGGCGACATCATCGTGGAGGCTGACGATGTTTACGGGAACGGCGTGAACATCGCCGCCCGCCTGGAGGCTTTCGCCAAGCCGGGCGGGGTCTGCATTTCCGACCTGGCCTACCGCGCGATCGAAGGCAATCTCAATGTCGCGTTCGAGGACGCCGGCGAGCATGTTCTGAAGAACATCGCCCAGCCGGTGCGGATCTGGCGCTGGGTCGCCGAGGCCGGCGATGCGGACAGCCCCCGGCCGGACGCAAAGTCAACGTCCGCAGGCAAGCCGTCCCTGGCGGTCCTGGCCTTCGAGAACATGAGCGGAGACGCCGAGCAGGCGTATTTCTCCGACGGCATCAGCGAAGACGTCATCACGGATCTCTCCAAAGTGGAGGGCTTGCACGTCATCGCCCGCAACTCGTCCTTCGTCTACAAGGGTCAGTCGCACTCGATCGCCAAGGTAGCGCGGGAACTGGGTGTGCGGTACGTGCTGGAAGGCAGCGTGCGGAAGGCCGGCAACCGCGTGCGCGTCACGGCACAGTTGATCGATTCCGTCGACGGCGGCCACGTCTGGGCCGATCGCTTCGATCGCGACCTGACCGACATCTTCGCGGTTCAGGACGAGCTGACCCAGGAAATCGTCGCAGCCTTGAAAGTGAAGCTGACGCCCGACGAACAGAACAGACTGGTTCACAAGGGAACCGCCAACCTGGAGGCCTATCACCTGTTCCTGCGGGGTCGCGAGCAGGTATTGCTACACACGAAGGCTGGAAACACTGCGGCCCGCGAACTGCTTGGAACCGCCGTTTCCATCGACCCTCGCTTCGCCGCCGCACACGCTTACACCGCCTTCACCCATGTGATCGACTACGTGAACGGCTGGAGCGACGAGCCGGAGGCCTCTCTCCAGACAGGCCTGGCAATGGCGCGTGAGGCGGTCGAAATGAGTGACCGGGAACCCCACGCGCATTTTGCGCTCGCCGCCGCCCTCATCTGGGCCCGCGACCTGGATGGGGGACTTGCCGCTGCCAACCGCTGTCTTGCGCTGGCACCCAATTCACCGGAGGGCTTCCTCACAACCGCCCACGCGCAGATATTCCGCGGCGACGCCGCTGCCGCACTGGATGCCCTCGACACCTACCGGCGCCTTGATCCGCACCATCCGGAAATCGTGCTCCATTTCCTGGCCGAGGCGCACATTTCCCTGGGCCAGTTCGAGCAGGCGATCGAGGTGCTGAAAGAGAGGCTGGAGCGCAGTCCCAATTCCTGGACCGCTTTTGCCCTGCTGGCATCATGCTGTGGCCATCTCGGCCGGATCGATGAAGGCAAGGCAGCCCTGGCCGAGTTGCTGCGGATCAATCCCGACTTCTCGATCGAACGCCGGCGGCGCATGCTTCCTTTCAGGAACCCGGCCGATTTCGAACGCCGCGTCGACGGGATGCGCAAGGTCGGTCTGCAGCAGTAGCGGGCCGCTTCAGCGGGCGAGCGCATCACCGAATCATGATACGAATCCGCGTCGATTGGAGCCAGAGCGGGTTCAGGGGCCAGATGCCGAGAGTCGTTGGCAACCACTTCAGCAGTCGGGCGCGCTGCTGCCTCCTGATCCTCGGACTCTTGATCCAGGGCGCCTGCTCCTTCACCGACGAGGTCCAGCATACGGCCTATCGAAAACCCATCGCGCCCGGCGCCCGGGTGCTGTTGATGGATGCGGACGTCGAATGCAGCATCGTGACCGCCAGCGGCCTGGTCGAGCCCAAGGCCGACTGGACCCGGCAATGCCGGGAATCCGTCCAGGCCGCACTCGCGGGATTCATGTCGGACCGAAGGGCCGAGCTTGTCCTTTACGATGGCAGCGCGGTTCCCAACGGCCGCGCGCCCCGCTATCGGGAGCTCGCGAAGCTCTACGAGGCGGTGGGCAGGTCCATCCTCAAGCGCGAAGAATACCCGACGGCGGAGGACAAGACCGACTGGACAATGGGCCCGGGCGTGCGGATCATCCGGGACGATCACGATGCTGACTACGCCCTGTTTATCTATTTGCGCGATCAGTACGAGACGGGCGGCCGGGTTGCCACACGTCTGGCATTCGCGATGCTGGGCGTAATCACGACGCCGGCCACGCAGGACGGTTTCGCTTCGCTGGTGGACCTAGAGACGGGCGATATCGTGTGGTTCAACGAGTTGTTCAGTACGGCCGGCGATCTCCGAGACAAACAGTCTGCCCGCGACGCCATCGACGACCTGCTCGACGGAAGCCCGGTCCTGTGAAACGTACCGCGATCCTCTGCTGCGCAGCCGTCCTGAGCGCGTGCGCCCAGGTCCCCAGCAGCGACCTGAAGCCCGGCGACCGGCCGGATCTGGAGTCCACCGAGGCGGGCCTTTGGATGCACATGGACAGGATGGAAGGACAGCTGCGGTCGTCCCGCCAGGTCGTCGACGATGCGGCGTTGAACGACTACCTGGAACAGATCGCCTGCCAGCTTGCTCCGCTCTATTGCGCTGGCATTCGCATCTACGTGGTCGAGATGCCCTACTTCAACGCCACCATGGCGCCGAACGGCATTATGGAAGTCTGGACGGGACTGCTGCTTCGGGTCGAGAACGAGGCCCAACTCGCCTTCGTCCTGGGGCATGAGATGGCCCACTACATCAGGCGCCACTCCCTGAAACGCTGGGTCGACCTGCAGAACAAGGCCAACGCCGCGTCCGTCTTTTCGATTCTGACCAGCGCGGCGGGGGTGGGCTATGCAGGCTACATGGGTGATCTTGCCGCGTTTACCAGCATACTCTCCTATTCCCGCGACCAGGAACGCCAGGCCGACGCGGACGGCGCCGCGCGCCTTGTGGAGGCCGGCTACGATCCGCGTGAGGCCGCTCGGCTCTGGCGGGCCCTGGTGTCGGAAAAGGCCGCCTCGAAGAACCGCGAAGGCTGGATCTTCTTTTCCACGCATCCGGGCACAGCCGAGCGCATCGCCGCGCTGGAGGCGGCAGCGGCGGACACCGCCCTTTCGGCCGAGCCCTGGGTGGTCGGCCGGGCCCGCATGCATGCAATGCTGGGGCCCTATTGGGACGACTGGCTTGGGGACGAACTGAGCCGCGGTGCCTTCGACGAGAGCGAGGTCCTGTTTCGTCGCCTCCTGGAAACCGGAAGCAAGCGCGGCCTGGTCCAGTTCTACCTGGGAGAGCTCTACCGCAAGCGCGGCGCGGACGGGGATGCGGACCGCGCCATCACCGCCTACCGGGCCGCTCTGGCGGAGCAGGATGCCCCCACACGCACGCACCGCAGCCTGGGTCAGGTATTGCGGCAAAGCGGCCGACAAGCCGAGGCGCGCAGGGCGTACGAAGCCTATCTGCGTGCGGAGCCCGACGCCGCGGACCGGGCCATCGTCGAATACCAAATCGAACGCCTCAGGTGATGCGATGACCCGGGTCTTCGCGCTTTTGCTTGTGATCCTGACGGCAGGCTGCGGCGGTGACGCCAAGATGCGAGATCCGGGCGAGCAAAAGATCGGATCCGCCTATTCGATCACCACGTCCCTTGACTGGAGCTTTTTTGACGGCAATCCCCAGAACTGGACCATCTACGGCCCGGCCCTGGGACTGATGCAGACCTGGGGCGCCTTGAAGACCGGCGATGTTCTGATCAGGAAACAGGGACGCCGGATGCCGGCATTCCGGTCAAGTTTCGGTGCGCTCGAGGTTGCCGAGATGGTCGCCGACACCATCGAAGCGCTGATCCCGGGTGCCGATGTGGAAACCACGGATTTCCGACCCGTCGCCTTCGGCGCCAGGGACGGGTTCCGGTTCGAGATCCGCTATGTCAGGCGGAGGCTGCCGATCCGCGGCACCGTTGCCGGGGCGATCCACAAAGGCACGCCGGATCTGATCCTGTTCACCGCCCCAGCCGAACACTATTTCGACCTGCGCGCCGCCGAGGTCGAACGCATCATCGCATCGATCAGGACCCCGGCCTGACAAGCTCCGGCAGAACCAGGCGTCGCAGGGCCCCATGATCGCGCGATTTCGGTTCCGGCCCGTCCAGCAGCGCCAATCGCAGTTTGCTCAGCAGTTCCGCCCGTCTATAGGGCTTGCCGACGACCGGCGCGATTCGGGCCAGTTCGTTGCCCTGGAGGGCGTCGTCCTTGGCATAGCCGGTCGCGTAGAGGACCTTGATGTCCGGCTGCACGCGTCTCGCCTGCTCGGCAATCGCGGTGCCGCTCAGTCCGCCCGGTAGAACGACATCCGTGAACATCAGATCCACGGGGCCGTCTTCGCGCAATCGCCGCATCGCCTCTTCGCCGTCCCCTGCCTCGATGACCTCGAATCCCTGGCCGCGAAGGATATTGAGCGCGACGTGGCGAACGTCGGTATCATCTTCGACAACCAGGATACGTTTTTAACGCGTCGAATACACCGTGTTCAAGGCAACGACTGCCGCCTTCGTTTCGTCTTGAACTGCGCGCGGCATGTAAAGGGAGACGGTGGTGCCGCGACCCTTCTCACTGTCAATTGTGAGGTGGCCTTTAGACTGTTTGACCAGCCCATAAACCATGCTCAGGCCAAGTCCGCTTCCCTTGCCGACTTTCCTTTGTCGTGAAGAAGGGGTCACAGACCCTGTCCAGGATTTCAGGCGGAATGCCGACGCCGGTGTCGCGCACGGTCACTTTCACATAGTCACCGGGCACCACTTCGTCGAGTGTGCTTGCCGCCGGTCTCTCCAAGTGGGTGTTGGAGGCCTCGATTGTCAGACGTCCCCCGTTCGGCATGGCGTCACGGGCATTGATCGCGAGGTTGACCAGGGCGTTTTCAAACTGACGGCGATCGATCATTGCCGGCCAGAGATCCGGCATCGACTTCACGTCGAGATCGATCGCTTCGCCCAGCGTCCGCCGGAGCATCTCGTCCAGATCCATTGCGAGCCGGGAGAGATCGACGGGCTCTGCTGACAGCGGGGTCTGCCGTGAAAACGCCAACAGGCGTTCTGTCAATGCCGCACCCCTGTCCACGGCACGCATGAGGACATCAACACTCTCTTTCTTTCGCGTCCGGGTCGTTGGCGACCCTGGTTTCAAGCAGTTCTGCATGGCCAAGCATGATTGCCATGAGGTTGTTGAAGTCGTGGGCAAAGCCCCCCGTCAACTGGCCAAGTGCATCCATCTTCTGTCCCTGGACCAGACGGGCCTCGGCCTGCTTGACGGTCGTGACATCCTCGTACGCCAGGATGACCCTTCGCCAGGTTCCGGTCTCCGCGTCTGTCAGCTTCGCCGTAACCCTGATGCTGACCGGATCTCCCTTGGCGGTGATGGCCTCACTTTCGCAGAGCACCTGCGCTTGCCCGGAAACAAAGCCCTCGACGATCGACAAAAAGATGCGTTGCCTGCTCTCCAAGCCCAGATGATGGTTGAGGCCCTTGTAACCTGCGATCAGAGTGGCCGTGTCGTCGGCTTCGTATGTGCGTACCGCCATCATGTTGGCGTTCGACAGCTTCACCGAACCGATCAGATCGGCAAGCAGGTCGGCGCGATCCAGAAGATAGGCGCGAAGATCGTCGATCCGGTCCAACGGAAGCCGATGAAGGCGCGCATTGATCTCCGACCAATCCTGCTCGAGCAGAGCGACAGGCGCGGTTTGGAAGAGGTCCCTGAAATACCGTTCACTTTCGGCAAGCCTTGCAGAACCGGCGGCAAACGCGCGAACAGTCGCAACCATTCCAATGGCGATAAGCACGAACCCGGCAAGATGAATGTACCAGGAATAGCTGATATGCAGCCGCGCCATCTCCTGCATCGCCAGCTCGCGACCGACGAACCTGGGAAGGACGAGCATCGTGAAGAGGTCGTACAAGTAGGTAATGGATAATGTCGCGACACCAAGCAACAGCACCGCCAGCGCGGACTGGGCGGCGGCACTCCTGAGCATGGCACGTCCGCGCCAAATCAGAACCAAAGAAAGGGCGGACACGGAAAGAATGATGCTGTCGATGATGACCATCTGCGTCTGAGATGGCCACATTGTCTCCATATCCATCTATCCCGACCAAACTTGTAGAGTCAAGGTTACGAAAGTTTATAACTCATAATTGAGGATTATAGTTGTATTTCTTTTCGCGATTGTTCGTTGCGGCTCGGTGAGCCGTCACACTGTCGCAGGCGCGATTCAATACTCTCTGCCGTCCGGGAGCGTGCCCGGACCATGGCCGCGGTCAGCCCCCTTCGCTACAGCAGGTCCCGCAGCATCGCGATCAGCGGTTCGTCGGCCGGGGGCATGGGATAGTCCCTCAGCCGCATCGGGCGCACCCAGGCCAGTTCGGCGTGTTCGTGCGCCGATCCGGCCTCGCCGTTGGGGTCACCACGCCATCGTCGAATGCGCTAATTCAACTCGTCGTTGATACCTGTTATTGCGTTTCGCCGGCAATTGGGATTGATTTGAGACCGAACCGAACCGCTTCCCAACTCTCATAGAGGAGTGCGTCCCATGCCCGAATTCGTATCCCTGTTGCCCACAGGACTCCCTGAAGATTTCGACATGGACGTGCTTTCGGAGAAACCGGTTGTAACGGTCGAAGAGTGGGAAGACAGCATTGAGGTCGACTACGCCTTTCCAGGTTTCACGGTAAGCGATGTGGAACAGGACGTGGACGATCAGGCGCTTCCCTTCTCGGAAGTCGGCATCTCGGGCGCCGGGTTCGTTTCAGAAAGCGGGAAGCCGCTGATGCCCTCGTTCGGACGGTTTGTTCAGATCCCGCCTGGCTGCGACTATCAGGTCAGCGTGATGAAGAGCAAGCCGGTGGAACATGAGGATATTCTCATTACGCCGGCCCAGGAGAACGCCATGGACCGGGCCGAGGCACTCGAAGAGTTCGAGTACGACGTCGACGCCTACAAGAAGGATGCCCTCTATCCCAAAGACATTGTAGAGGTTAGCGATCCGCAGAACGTTGACGACTACAATGCACTTCTCGTCCACGTTCGCCCGCTGCAGTACAACGCCGCCAAGCGTCGGCTCGTCGGTTATGGCAACATCAAAGTCACCATCAAGCTGACGCCGAAGGAGGAGATCGACGAGGCGGACATGGAGGAGTACGCCCTCTCCGATCCATAAGTCAGCCGCGAAGCCTACGGCAACTTAATGCTTAACCCACGCCGTCGCATCGTCGAGCGGGTACCTGTGACCCGGGTTCCGGGCCCTGTCGTTTTCAGGCTCAGGGGGCCCGAGTTCGTCATCATCTACGACAAGAGTCTGAAGAAGGCGGCGGAGAAGCTGGCGAACTGGAAGAACCGCAAAGGCTTGATCACCGAAATCGTGTCCATCAACACGGTTGGCAAATCCGTTGCCAAGATCAAGAAGTACATCAGGGGCCGCCGCAGCAGCCTGAATTCCCGCTTGCGGTACGTGCTGCTGCTTGGCGACGTCGCGGCGATTCCGTCGGAGGAAGTCGCAGGCGCAACCTCGGACCATTACTACTACACCAAGAAGGACCCCGCGGACGCCAACGACTGCCTGTTGCCCTGGGTATCAGGCGGACGCATCCCGACCAGCATGCTGGAAGAAGCGATGGCGGTGGTCAATCAGATCATCAAGTACGAGCGCACACCGCCCTGCGACCCCGAGTACTACCGGCGCATGAGCTTCGCAGCCTATTTCCAGGACCACGACAACAACGGCCGTGCTGAGCGGGCCTACATGAAGACCCTCGAGGGCATCCGTGACCACATGGTCTCAATCGGCTTCGACGTTCAGCGGGTTTATGTGTCAAGCAGCGCAAACCCGCAGGAGTACAAGGACGGGACCGCTGTCCCGCAGGAGGTGCGCGACGCCATCGTAAGCGGCAGTGACGCAACCGAAATGCTGATCTCCGAGACGTCCGAAGGTCAACTGATGATCGGCCACAGGGACCACGGCGGTGTGTCGGGGTGGTCGCATCCCTCGTTCGAGAAACAGCACCTGCAATCGATCCTCAGCAGCTATCCGTCGATCTTCTTCAGCATCAATTGCCTGACCGGTCGTTTCGATGCCAATCCGACAGACAGCTTCGCGGAGGACATCATGGAGATGGAAGGCGGAGCGCCGTCGCTGATTGCCGCGACGGAACTCTCCGGCACTTGGCGCAATGACAGTCTGACGAAAGCGCTATTCGACTCCATGTGGCCGGGTGTTATCAGCACCTTCCCGGGCACGACCGCCAGCTATGCCATCAAGCACAATCGGCTTGGCGACATCCTGAACTACGCGAAGTCCTATCTCTTGGTTGCGCACACTGCTGGCTGGCGGGTCAAGAACCACTTCGAGATCTACCACGTGGTGGGCGACCCAACCTTGCAGCTTTGGGGACAGGCACCGACGGCTCTGACTCTGCGGGCGGGTATCAGGCGTAATACGCTGAATATCCGCGTCTACCCCGCTCCGGCAGGCGGCGTGGTCACCATCTGGTACGGTAAGGACCAGGTCAAGCGTATCACCATGACCTCAAGCCAGATCAGCATCCCGGTGAGCGACCTCAGGCTCAGGCCGACGCCGCTTCCGCAAGCTAGGCGGTACCTGGAGGTCTGCGTCTCCGCACCGGGTTACCGGTACGCGCAGACCAAAGTCAAACTGTAAGGCGGACCTTTGCCGAACGGACGGCTCGCCATAGCCGCCCAGCCATCGGCCAGGATGAGACCGGCGTGCGGGATCATATGCAAATCGCACTTGAACCCGCCGCCGGTCGCCTTCTTTCGACCCACCGACCAGAGCGACATGACTGAACAACCTGTCGACAACCGTAGGCGTTGGACTGCATCGTGCGGCATGCCGCCATCCGCGGCTGCAGCCTAGACCAGGCGCCTCCCGGCCTCGATGCGCTGCATCGCTTTTACGTAGCTGACGTTCTCACGCCCCCACAGGCCCAAACTCGCGACCGCTTCCCTGACCTTGACCGGATCGGGACTCTCCACGGCGAGCGTTCGGAACGCCTCGCCTTCGACCGTGACCGCGGAGGCCTCGACGGCGCAGCCGTTCACGTCAAACAAGTCCCGAACCTTGTGCACCGATGCGGCGTGAATCCGGTCGTTGTCCTCGACAATCTGCAGGAAGCGTTTCAGATCGCAGCCACCGGGCGCGGGCGGCGCGTCGAGACCGAGGGCGCGAAAGACTGGCGTCAGCTCGTCCACGGTCAGTGGAAACGCCGCCTTCAGAACTGGCGCCCACTGCTCCAGCCCGGCCGCGTCGATCTGGAGCAAATGCTTGACGTCGATCGTGTGATTGCGGATCTTCGGATTGTCCACTGACGTTCCTGTAAAAAGATGCGTCTCGGCGGATTCCGCCCGGCGGATCCGCCAAAAGCGTGCAAGCGCGACCGGCGTTTCAATCTCTTGGGCAAAAGTGCGCCATTCCCATCGCGACACGATCGCGTCCATCCGATGTCTTCGCTAAGCGGCCCCGGTCCCCGCTACAGCAAATCCCGCAAGACTGCGATCAGCGGTTCGTCTGCCGGGGGCATGGGATAGTCCCTCAGCCGCATCGGGCGCACCCAGGCCAGTTCGGCGTGTTCGTGCGCGGTCGGCTCGCCTTTCCAGACCCGGCAGACGTAAAGCGGCATGACCAAATGGAAATCCTCGTAGGCATGGCTGGCGAAGGTCAGCGGCGCCAGGCAGCTTTCCTTGGTGTCGATGCCGAGTTCCTCGTCCAGCTCGCGGATCAGCGCTGCCTCGGGCGTTTCGTCGCCATGTACGTTGCCGCCGGGGAATTCCCACAGCCCCGCCATGGCCTTGCCTTCAGGGCGCCGCGCGATCAGCACGCGGCCGTCGCGATCGACCAGGGCAACCGCGACCACCAGCACGATCGGCTTGGCGGGGCTGCCCCGCCCCTCGACCTGCCAGCAGCCGGGCTCGCTCATGACATCCGCCCCTAGCTCCGATAATCGGCGTTGATGTCTATGTAGCCGTGGGTCAGATCACAGGTCCAGACACGCGCCTTGCCGCGTCCCACGCCCACATCCACCGCCAGGTGAACCTCGCGCCCGGCCAGGTGGCGGGCGACAGGCGTCTCGTCATAACCCTCGACGGCCTCGCCGGCCGCGGCGATGGTGACGCCCCCCATGGCCACGCTCAGCCAGTCGCGGTCGGCCCGCTCGCCTGCCTTGCCGACGGCCATGACCACCCGTCCCCAGTTGGCGTCGCCGCCGGCGAACGCCGTCTTGACCAGTGGCGAATTGGCGATCGACAGGCCGATCTTCCGGGCCGCGCGGGCCGATTCAGCCCCGGTCACGTCGATCGTGACGAACTTGGACGCGCCCTCGCCGTCCTTGACGACCTGCTGGGCGAGGTCCCGCATCACCGTTTCCAGTGCGGCGCGGAACTCCTTCAGCGCCGGGTCTCCCAGGCCGGTGGGCACCCTGTTCCCCGCCTTGCCAGTCGCCGCCAGCAGTACCGTGTCGCTGGTGGAGGTGTCGCCGTCCACGGTGATGCAGTTGAAGCTGCGGTCGTTGGCCGCTTTCAGAAGCCGACGCAGCAACGGTGCCGGCAGCCGCGCATCGGTAAAGACAAAGGCCAGCATGGTCGCCATATCCGGTGCGATCATGCCGGACCCCTTTGCGATTCCGGCGATCGACACGGTCTTGGTGCCGATCCGGCAGGTCGCCGCCGCCCCCTTCGGAAACGTGTCGGTGGTCATGATCGCCGTCGCGGCGTCCTTCCAGGACCGTTCGCCAAGCCGGCCATGCAGCCGCGGAACGGCGTTCGTGATCCGGTCCGCACGCAGGCGTTCGCCGATCACACCGGTGGACGCGACAAAAACCTCGTCTTTCCTGCTGCCGATCTGGCGGGCGACCACGTCGACGGTATGAACCACGCCTTCCATGCCCTGGTGCCCGGTGAAAGCATTGGCGTTGCCGGCATTGACCACAATGCCGCGCACCCGGCCGGCGCCGATGATGTCGCGGCACCAATCGACCGGTGCGGATGCCGTGCGCGAGGTGGTGAAGACACCCGCGATCGTGCTGCCGCGCACGAGCTCGGCCAGGAACAGGTCTTTGCGTCCCTTGTATTTGACGCCGCAGGCGGCACCGCCCACGGCGACCCCGGCGATGGCGGGCAAGGCAGGAAAGCGCTTGGGTGCAAAGGGCGACGCTTTCGACATGGCTACGACGGCACTGCGAAACTGTTCGGCCCTACTGGTTGGCCGCAGGCGCCTCCGGCGCGGCCGGCTCTTCGGGGATCGGGTTGCCCTGGATGTCGAACCGTTCCACATCGGCGCTCGCAACCCGCTCGGCAATGACCTCCTGGAAGATCTGCGACCGCAGCTGCTCGACAAGCTGGTCCCTGATCGTGTCCAGGGGTTCCGGCTCGCTCATGCGCTTGTCCTCGACCTTGATCACGCGCCAACCGAACTGGGTCTTTACCGGCGCGTCGGTGAACTGCCCGGCTTCCAGGGCAAAGGCCGCATCCTGGAACTCCGCCACCATCTGGCCGCGGGCGAAATAGCCAAGGTCGCCGCCCTGGGGCCCGGACGGCCCGGTCGACCGTTCGCGCGCCAGAGCTTCGAAATCGCCGCCGGCCTGCAACAGCCCGATGATCTCTTTCGCTTCCGCCTCGGTCTCGACCAGGATGTGCCGCGCCTTGACTTCTTCGTTGGGCGGGTTGTTCGCCACGTACTCCTCGTAGGCGGCCTGGACCTTATCGTCCGTCGTCCGTTCTTCCACCAGGCGCTGCAGGTGGACGATGCGAATGATCGAGTCTTCAATTCGTGTCATCTGCTCCGTCACCTCGGGATCGTCGGCCAGGCCTGCGGCTCTGCCTTCATCCGTCAGCAGCTGAAATCCGACCAGCCGGTCCACCAGCATGTCGTAGAACGGCATGATGCCCATCTGCTGCATCTGCGGGGGCACCTGCTGCTGAAACAACTCGATCAGCTGCGAGCGGTAGACCGGCTTCCCGTTGACGTTCGCGACCACCACGTCCTCTTCCGTCCCGCCGGGTGACTGGGCGAAAGACGGCGATGCAGCGGCAATCAGTCCGGCCACCATGACCCCACGGGCCAGGGCGCTGCGAAGGGACGTGAGCATGGGGGAAGATCCTTGTGTCATGGAAAGAGGGGGCGTTCCGGCCAAGCAAGGCCGGGCCCGAGCGCCCTCATAAAGCACAGGACATCTTGGGGGACAAGCTTTCTTGCCCTGTTCCAGCGCCTCCGGGCCCCGCCGCGCCGGCGCCCAGAGACGTCCGGACACCAACCCGCCGCGCCGCTGGCAACGTCCCGGCCGCGCCCTCGGGTCCGGCTGCTAAACCGCCGGAAAGTTTAGGAAATCTGCGGGCCCTGGACGGCATTGGGGCCGCGACGGTCGTTGACAGGGATAGGCTGACCGCTTATCTCATGCTGGCGCATGCTGCCCATGGGCGCGCCGCACCTTTCATCCATGATCACCGGATTGAGACCATAATGCTAACTGGGATGCTGAAGGGCGTATTCGGGTCCGCGAACGAGCGGATTGTCAAGCGCCTGCGCTACGACGCCGACAAGATCAACGCCCTGGAGAGCGATTTCGAAGCGCTGGACGACGCGGCACTGCGCGCAAAGACCGAAGAGTTCAGAGACCTGGTTTCCAAGGGCGAGACGCTGGAGAGCATCCAGGCCGAGGCCTTTGCCACCGTCCGCGAAGCCGCAAAGCGCACCTTGGGACAGCGGCATTTCGACGTTCAGTTGATCGGCGGCATGGTGCTGCACCAGGGCCAGATTTCCGAAATGAAGACTGGCGAAGGCAAGACGCTGGTCGCCACCCTGCCCGTCTATCTGAACGCGCTTGAGGGCAAAGGCGCCCACGTCGTCACCGTCAACGACTACCTGGCCCGCCGCGATGCCGAGTGGATGGGGGCGATCTACAAGTTCCTGGGCCTCACCGTGGGCTGCATCGTCCCGGGCCTCACCGACGACGAGCGCCGGGCGGCCTATGCCGCGAACGTCACCTACGGCACCAACAACGAGTTCGGGTTCGATTATCTGCGCGACAATCTCAAGTTCCGCCTGGAAGACATGGTCCAGCGGGACTTCAATTTCGCGATCGTCGACGAGGTCGATTCCATCCTGATCGACGAGGCCCGTACGCCGCTGATCATCTCCGGGCCGACCGACGATTCGTCCGAGCTGTACAAGAAGATCGACACCCTGATCCCGAAGCTGTCTGACGAGGACTACGAAAAGGACGAGAAGCAGCGCGCGGTTTCGCTGACCGAGGCCGGCACGGAACGGGTGGAGATGCTGTTGAGCGATATCGGCATGTTGACCGAAGGCACCCTGTACGAGGTCCAGAACATCTCGCTGGTGCACCACGTCAACCAGGCGCTGAGGGCGCACAAGCTATTCGCCCGCGACGTGGACTACATCGTCAAGGACAACAAGGTCGTCATCATCGACGAGTTTACCGGCCGCATGATGGAAGGCCGGCGCTACTCCGAAGGCCTGCATCAGGCGCTGGAAGCCAAGGAACGGGTCGAGGTCCAGCGCGAGAACCAGACCCTCGCGTCGATCACCTTCCAGAATTACTTCCGCATGTATCCCAAGCTGGCCGGGATGACCGGCACTGCCATGACCGAGGCGGCGGAGTTCGCCGAGATCTACAGTCTCGAGGTTGTCGAGATCCCGACCAACCAGGCGATGGTCCGCAAGGACCACGATGATCAGGTGTACCGCACCAGCCGGGAACGCAACGCGGCCGTCCTGGAAGAGATCAAGGCTTGCCGGGAAAAGAACCAGCCGGTGCTGGTCGGCACCGTGTCGATCGAGAAGTCCGAAGAGCTCGCGGCGCTTTTGACGCAGAACAAGATCCCGCACGAGGTCCTGAACGCCCGCCAGCACGAACGCGAGGCCTTCATCATCGCCGAGGCGGGCACGCCGGGGGCCGTGACGATCGCCACCAACATGGCCGGCCGCGGCACGGACATCCAGCTTGGTGGCAACCTCGAGATGCGGCTTGCGCGCGAGCTGGCGGATGTCGAGGACGAGGCCGCGCGCGCGACCAAACGCACGGAAATCGAGACCGACATCACCGCCAAGCGTGAGCAGGTACTGGCATCAGGCGGCCTGTTCATCGTCGGGACCGAACGCCATGAAAGCCGGCGCATCGACAACCAGCTGCGTGGCCGCTCCGGACGTCAAGGCGATCCTGGCGAATCCAACTTCTTCGTCAGCCTCGAAGACGACCTGATGCGTATCTTCGGCTCGGAACGCATGGACACCATGCTGCGCAAGCTGGGCCTGCAGGAAGGCGAGGCGATCGTGCATCCCTGGGTCAACAAGGCCCTGGAGAAGGCGCAGCAGAAAGTGGAAGCGCGCAACTTCGATATCCGCAAGCAGCTGCTGAAGTTCGACGACGTCATGAACGACCAGCGCAAGGTCATCTTCGAACAGCGCAAGGAACTGATGCGCGCGGAGGATGTATCGCAGACGGTCGTCGATATGCGCCACGAGGTCCTGGAGGACCTCATCGCGCAGTGCATGCCCGAAAACGCGCTGCCCGATCAGTGGTCGCTGGACAGCCTGCATGAGGAAAGCCGCCGGCTGTTCGGGTTGGACTTGCCGGTGCAGGACTGGGCCAAGGAAGAAGGGATCGCCGATCAGGAGATCAGCGACCGGATCAAGCAGGCCATCGACCGGAAAATGGCGGCAAAGGCTGCGAAACATGGCCCCGAAGTCATGCGAATGGCGGAAAAGAGCCTGCTGTTACAGCTTCTGGATAACGCCTGGAAAGAGCATCTGTTGCAGCTGGACCATCTGCGGCAGGGGATCGGGCTGCGGTCCTATGCCCAGCGCGACCCGCTGAACGAGTACAAGCGCGAGGCCTTCACCCTCTTCGAAAGCCTGCTGGTCACGCTGCGCCAGCAGGTCACCCAGGTCCTGTCGCACCTCGAACTCCGGGTGCAGACCCCAGTCGAGGCGTTTCAGGCAGACGCACCGCAAGAGACCGTCGAAGTGCACGAGGAGACCTCTGCGCTTGCAAAGGGCACGGACGGCGCTCCCGCTCCACAGCCCAAGCCCGCCGCGCCGGTCAGGACCAGGGACGCCTCTACCGCCGTCAATCCTCAGGACCCGATGACCTGGGGCAAGGTGCAGCGCAATGCGCCCTGTCCATGCGGCTCGGGCAAGAAATACAAGCACTGCCACGGCCGGCTCTAGCCGGCCGTAAGGCCCTAGAGGCGGTGGGAGGTCAGGCGGTTTTCGTCGCCTGGCCGGTGGCCAGACGGAATTCCTTGTGATCGATGACGGCGTTGCCGTTCAGGACCAGCGCGTAATTCCCTGCGTCCTTGTCATCGACCCACACGAAGGTCTGGCCAACCATCACACGCTCGACTGAATCGGTTCCGAAGGGCAGCATCAGGCGGCGTGTCAGCATGAGATGTTTGTTCGGCAGCATGACCTTGCCCGCCGAATAGACCGGCACCCGGTCCTCAACGACGGTCGCAAACAGGCCGTTCAGATAGTCGAGGTTTTCGCCGGAGATGAACTCGTCCAGGTACTTGCCGGTGATGTTGAGGCCGATTTCCAGATCGAGCTGCGAGCCGGTCAGACGGACATGGATCCGGCTGTCCGCGTCCGGTGGATCCATGACGGCAACATGGGGGAGCACCGAAACGGGGATCCGGGTCGGGTCGACCGAACTGAGCGGGGGTACGGTGTGCCCGGCGCGTTCCCGGTCCCACCAGTCCAGCAAATCCGCCAGTTTTGGCTCTTCGATGACAATCTGCGGGGCAGATTCCAAACCCTTGCCCCCTTCCTCAGGACAAACCAACCTCCCCCTACTACCATCCCGTGTATTGCCGATTTACTAATGTGACGGGTCCAAGCCCTTGAAATAAAACGGCGGCTCCAGGGGAGCCGCCGCCGCTGTCTGATTTCGGCCGGCCGTCAGTGTTCGACGTCTGACCAGACTTTGCGTTTGACCGCGATCAACAGGCCGAGGAACACCAGCAGGAAGATCATCACCTTGATGCCCATGCTCTTCCGCTCTTCCAGGTTCGGTTCGGCGGCCCAGGCCAGGAACGTGGTCACGTCGGTGGCCATCTGCGAAACCGTGGCCGGCGTGCCGTCGGCATATTCGACGCTATCCTCGTACAAGGGCTGTGCCATGGCGATCTGGTTGCCCTTGAACCAGGCATTGTAGTTCATTCCGTCCTGCATTTCGATTTCGTCCGGGATGTCCTCGGAATAGCCGGTCAGCAGCGCGTAGAGGTAGTCGGCACCACGCGGTCGTGCCTCCACCATAAGGCTCAGATCGGGCGGATGGGCACCGTTGTTAGCGGCCCGCGCCTCGTTGTCGTTGCGGTACGGATTGACGAAACCGTCCGAGGGGATCGCGGTCCGGTCGAACATCTCGCCTTCGTCGTCCGGCCCGTCCTGAACCTCGTACTCGGCGGCAATCGCCTTGATCTCGTCCTCGTTATAGCCGAGGCCGGCGAGGTCGCGATAATACAGGTAATCCATGGAGTGGCAGCCGGCGCAAACCTCCTTGTAGACCTGGAAACCGCGCTGTGCGGCCGCCTTGTCGAAGGTCCCAAAGATGCCCTCCCATGACCAGCCCTGCGACGGCGGCACAGGGGCCTCGCCTGCAGCTCCGGCCGGACCCGGGTTCATCGACAGCGCAATGGCAAGAACAGCGCCGGTCGCGCCGGAAATCGCCTTCAGCATCAGGGCTTCTCCATCTTTGAAGCGGTCGCACCCGCGACGCCTCCGGCCCCGCCTTTCAGGACGGGCTCAGCAATGCTGCTGGGCAGCGGGCTCGGCGTTTCCAACCACCCGACCAGCGGCGTGATGACGAGGAAATGCAGGAAATACCAAGCCGTCGCGATTTGCGCCGTGATCAGGTACCACCCTTCAGCAGGCTTGGCGCCGACATATCCCAGGATGACGACGTCAATCGCGAACAGAATGACGAACCACTTGTAGATCGGCCGGTAACTGCAGCTTCGCACCTTTGACGTGTCGAGCCACGGCAGAAAGCAGAGGATCAGGATCGACCCGAACATCAGGATCACGCCGCCCAGCTTGGCCGGCACGATCCAGAAGAAATCGAAGGTCACCGCCCGAAGGATCGCGTAGTACGGCAGGAAATACCATTCTGGAACGATGTGCTCGGGCGTCGAAAGCGGGTTTGCCGGAATGTAGTTGTCCGGATGACCCATGAAGTTCGGCGCGAAGAACACGAAGAAGGCAAAGACGATGAAAAACACGGCAAGCCCGATCCCGTCCTTCGAGGTAACGTAGGGATGGAACGGCAGGGTATCCTGCGGGCCCTTCGGGTCGATGCCCTTCGGGTTGTTGGAACCGGTGATATGCAGCGCGACCACGTGCAAGGCCACCACCGCAAAGATCACGAACGGCAACAGATAGTGCAGGGCGAAGAACCGGGTCAGGGTCGGATTGCCGACCGAATACCCGCCCCACAGCCATGTCACGATGCCTTCGCCGACTAGCGGAATGGCGGAGAACAGGTTCGTGATCACCGTCACGGCCCAGAAGCTCATCTGCCCCCAGGGCAAGACATAGCCCATGAAGGCCGTCGCCATCATCAGGAGCAGGATCACCACGCCCAGGATCCACAAAAGCTCGCGCGGTTCCTTGTAGGACCCGAAATAGAGGCCGCGGAAGATGTGGATGTAGACCACGATGAAGAACATCGCGGCGCCGTTCATGTGGATGTAACGCAGCAGCCAGCCATAGTTCACGTCCCGCATGATGCGTTCGACGCTGCCGAAGGCGTAGTCCACGTGCGCCGTGTACTGCATCGCCAGCATGATGCCGGTGACGATCATGACGATCAGACAGACGCTGGCCATGCCGCCGAAGCTCCAGAAGTAATTGACATTCCGGGGCACCGGGAACTGGTTGTATTCCTTGTCCAAATAGGTGAACAGCGGCAGCCGCCGGTCGATCCAGCGAACAACCGGGTTCTTGAAATCGGGTGCGGAGCCGTGAGCGCTCATGGCGACTATCCTTATCCGATCTTAATCGTTGTATCGTCCAGGAATTCGTACGGCGGCACGTCCATGTTTCGCGGTGCCGGGCCTTTCCGAATCCGTCCCGAAGTGTCGTAGTGCGACCCGTGGCAGGGGCAGAACCAGCCGCCATACTCACCTTTCGCGTCGCCCAGGGTCTGACCTTTAGGGACGCAACCCAGGTGGGTGCAGATGCCGACCACGACCAGCCACTCGGTCTTTTTGACGCGGTCGGCGTCGGTTTGCGGGTCGGGCAGGGTAGCGCCGTCGTCCGCCTGGGCTTGGGAAATCTCCTCCGGCGTGCGGTAGTCGATGAACACCGGCTTGCCGCGCCAGACCACGGTAATCCGTTGGCCTTCCTCTATCAGGCTGAGGTCCACCTCAGCCGAGGCCAGCGCCAGGACGTCCTTCGACGGGTTCATGCTGTGGATAATCGGCCAGGCGAAGGCACCGACCCCCACGACGCCAACCCCGACGGTGGCAAGTGTCAGGAAGTCCCGCTTGTCTTCGTCTTCGACGGAATCAGTCGGCGTTCCGCTTTCAGCCATTCTGAACCTCTCGCGCTTGGGTGGCTCTCCCCGAGCCGTGCAGACGGGTGCCTTGATAGGGCCTTTGCTGCTTATAATAAGTTTATTGGCCGGTTGTCAGCCCTGATCTGTTCTGCGACATCCTATCGCACGACCCGCCGCCAGCGGCGCCAACCGTGGCGCGGCGGCCGAAAAACGGTTCATCCCATTTGCCAGTCAACCGATGCGCATTGCCCTGTTCAAGCCCGAGATCCCCCAGAACACCGGCGCAGTATTGCGTCTGGCCGCCTGTCTGGGTGTCGGCGTGGATATCGTCGAGCCGTGCGGCTTCGTCTGGTCCGACACCAGGCTGCGCCGCGCAGGGATGGACTACCTGGATCGGATCGCCATCCGCCGGCATCCGTCGTGGGAACGGTTCGTGGGCGCGCGCGAAGGCCGGCTGGTTCTGTTGACGACGAAGGGAACGGCGTCCTACACGAGCATTTCTTTCCGGTCGACGGACACCCTTGTCCTCGGCAATGAAAGCAGTGGGGCACCGGCGGAAGTCCATGCGGCGGCTGACCTGCGTGTGGCGGTGCCGATGGCGGCGGGCATGCGGTCGTTGAACATGGCCATGGCGGCCGCAATCGTGGTCGGCGAAGCGCTTCGCCAGACCGACGGCTTCCCGGACAGCGTGGAGGAATGATGAACCAAGTTGGGATGTCCATCGAAGACCGCAAACAGGCGGCACAGGCTTGGTTCCAGGACCTGCGCGAACGCATCTGCGACGCTTTCGAGACGCTTGAGGAAGGCTATGCCGGGCCCGACTCCGATCGGCCGGCCGGCCGGTTCCAGCGCAAGCGCTGGCAGCGGCCGGACCAGACCGCGGACAACGGCGGTGGCGGGGAAATGGCCGTCATGCATGGCCGCCTGTTCGAGAAAGTCGGTGTCAACGTCTCCACCGTCCACGGCACCTTCTCGGAGAAATTCCGCGGAGAGATCCCCGGGGCGGCCGAGGACGGACGGTTCTGGGCCAGCGGGATCTCTCTGGTCGCGCATATGCGTTCGCCCAAGGTGCCGGCGGTGCACATGAACACGCGCATGATCGTCACCAGCAAGTGCTGGTTTGGCGGTGGAACCGACCTCAACCCGATGCGCCCGCACGAGGAAGAAACCGGCGCATTCCACGCCGCGCTGAAGGCCTGTTGCGACCGTCACGACCCGGACCACTACCCCAGGTTCAAGAAGTGGTGCGACGAGTATTTCTTCATCAAGCATCGCAACGAGCCGCGCGGCGTGGGCGGGATCTTCTACGACTATCTGGAGAACGATTGGGAAGCCGATTTCGCTTTTACGCGGGATGTGGGCGAGACTTTCCTGGCGGTCTACCCGGAGCTGGTCCGTCGCCGGTGGCAGGAATCCTGGTCGGACGCCGACCGGGCACACCAGCTTGAACGCCGCGGCCGCTATGCGGAGTTCAATCTGGTCTACGACAGGGGCACGCGGTTCGGCCTGATGACGGGCGGCAATCCCGAGGCGGTGCTGATGTCGCTGCCCCCGGTTGCGACGTGGCCGTGAGGCGCCGTGACGGGCTGGTGACCGGGCCGCATAGGTTCGTCTAGAATGCGCGGCGTCGCTCAAAGAAGGGCAGGATCAGGGGATGCCTAACATGATCAAACTGAAGGCTGCGGCGTTGGCAGCGGTGATTGGCTTCGGATGTGCCTGGGGCGTCTCGGCCCAGGCCCAGTCGGTCGACATGAACGCCTTCTACGGGCGGTTCGAGGGCATGGGCGTGGCCGAGGATGCCGAGAGCATCTATTTTGAAACGACCGTGCGTGAACTTGCCGTCGAAATCCGGCCCAATGGCAATGGCTTTCAGATCTACTGGTCGACCCAGTTCAGGAAGGGCGGCGACCCGAACGCGCCCAAACAGAAGCTGCGCGAAGCAACCATCGACTTCGTCCCGACGGCCCAGCCGGGGATCTTTGCTTCGGCCGACCGCGACCCGTTCGGCAAGCCCATGTGGTGGGCGGCGCTGCGGGATCAGACCCTGCACACCTACATGATGCAGATCGACAATCAGGGCCGCTGGATCATCCAGAAATACGCCCGGACTCTGACCGGCGTCGGCATGGAACTGATGTTCGAGCGCTACCGAGACGGCGAGGACGTCCGCACGGTGAAAGGCCGGCTGAACCGGGTGACCTATTGACCGGGATTTCGGATCGGATCAGTGCAAAAGTACCGCCGTCTCGGGCAATCCGGACTCCAGTCCGGCTTCCGGAACCATGTCGGCAGACCTGGCCTGCAGAGCCATGTTCAGGTAGCCGAGCGCCACAACGAAAACGACAATCGCGCCTTTCCGCAATGCTAACATGGGCCTCCTCCTAGGCGTCCCTGCCAGGTTTTTTTTGGTCCGCACCGCACGTGAGATCGGCGTTTGTGTGCCAGGATTATCGTTGCTGTGAGTTACAACCGCAGTCTATTCAGTGATTCGGTTAATGACCAGAGGTTGTATGCTGCAGCGCAGTAAGATATTGAAAAGACTAGAATCTTTCTGTGCTCCGGCGGCGAAGGCACGGCCCATCGCGACCGCGCGTTTCAGCCCGATCCGGCCTTGACGGCCTTGCCCAACCGCCTCAGGCAGGCGGCCCGATCCGCCTTGAAGTCGCCGTTCACCCACCAGTCCTCGACCTGACGCAGGAACACGCCGACTTGCGGGCCGGATTCGACGCCCAGGGCCAGGACATCGGCACCCGCCAGCGGAAAATGAAGCGGCGCCCACGCATCCGAAGCGATCAGCACTCGTTCCCAACCGGCCGCCCCGCGGGCTCCCGCCAGAAGCGCCGTGTCGTGCGCGACGCGCGGCCCCAGGCGATAGACCGTCTCGACGGGACGGCTGGCATCAAGGTCCACGGTCGCCGTCGCCACCAGCCGGTCACGCAGGGCGTTCGGCAGCTTGAGGCGGCTGGCCACGGTCTGGACCGTCTCCGGGTCCTGATCGAGGATCGCCGCCAGACGCAGTGCCGGGTCGGCCTCGCGCCGGCCGTTTTCGATTGCGATCAGCCCCTCCAGCACACCAAGGCCGCGGAACTCGGGCAGGACCGCCTTCATGACGCCGGTTTCCTCCATCAACCGCAGCGCCGGGATGGGATCGTGCGCGCCCAGGAGCTTCAACAGTTCCTTCTGCACCCGTTCGGCGGACAGCACATCCAGACGTCCAGCCGCCTCCGCGCAGGCCGCAAGCGCTTCGCGATCCGCCGGCGGCGCCCCGTAGCGGGCATAGAACCTGAAGAACCGCAACACCCGCAGGCGGTCCTCCTCGATTCGTTCTCGCGCATCGCCGACAAAGCAGATATGACCGCTGGCAAGGTCCGCCTTCCCCTGCATCGGGTCGAACAGAGCGCCGTCCGGATCGCGGTACACCGCGTTGATCGTGAAATCCCGGCGTGCCGCGTCCTCGGACCAGTCGTCGGTGAACGCGACCGCGGCATGGCGTCCATAGGTCTCGACATCGCGCCGAAGCGTCGTGATCTCGAACGGGCGGTGCGCCGCAACCGCAGTTACGGTGCCATGGTCGATGCCGGTTGGAACCGCCTTGATTTTCGCCGCCTCAAGAAGGGCGGTCACCGTCTCCGGGTCGACGTCGATTGCAATATCGATGTCGGTCACTGGAAGACCGACCAGGTTGTCACGGACGCAGCCGCCCACAAACCGGGCCGTTGCCCCGTCTTGCACCAGGGCAGCAATTACGCGTCGAACCGTCCGCTCTTCCAACCAGCCCAGATCGGGATTTTCCCTGATCACTGCTGCTCCTCGAACCGGCCTGGCACGACCTTGCCATCCTCGAGCGTCGGCGGGATGTAGCGCCTGGTGATGTCGGGCGATCGATCCAAATACCCTATGGTGATCAGGGCCACCGCCGCCAACGCGGCGCCGCTGACCACAAGCCAGGCCCAGGGCAGTTTCTGCCATTTCGGAATGGGACGCCCTGCCGCCTCGTCTTCTTTGCGCTGCGATCGCAGCTGCATCCAGATCAGGTAAGCCAGGGTCGGTGCAATCAGCGGCACCACCACCGTCAGAATCGTTCGGATCATCGGTCGTTCAACACCTGTGCAAGATTGACGAGCATTCCGGCGGTTGCGCCCCAGATATAGCGCTCTTCATACGGCAGCGCGTAGAAATGCCGCTCCTTGCCCTCGTATACGCGGCTGTGACGCTGCAGATTGGCGGGGTCGAGAATAAAGCACAACGGGACCTCGAAGACATCGGCCACTTCGAACGGGTCGGGCCGCACGGTGAACGGCGGCAGCACGAAGCCGACAACCGGCGTCACCGCATAACCGGTCCGCGTGACATATGGATCCAGTTCCCCGACCAGTTCGATCCGGTGCGGTTCGACGCCGACCTCCTCGACGGTTTCCCGGATCGCGGCATCCGCGGGCGAGGTATCGAACGTCTCGATGCGTCCTCCCGGAAAGCTGATCTGGCCAGCATGATCGTGCAGATGATCCGTGCGCTGGGTCAGAAGCACCGTCATGCCCGTTTCACGCGGCACCAGCGGTACCAGGACGGCCGCCGGCACCAGGGACCCGCCGGGGTGCATGTCCGGGTTCAGGTCGTGATCACCCCTGCCCTTACTTACCCGACCTCTTTTCAGGCGTTCGATGATCCTGTCTCGATCCATTCAGGCCTCTAACCTCGGCCGCACCCGCACAACGGCCACAGGCGTTAATCCGGAACCGGGCCGATCGGGAAAAATCGTCCTGCGCTCCAAACGCCCAACATTCGCGCGTTTTCGACCGTCCCTTCCACGGCAAGGGCGACCATGTCGTAATAAACTGGCCGGAGAATTAACGCCTCCAGCCCGCCTCGAACCCCAAGATAGGGTCTCGGTTCACCGGTTTCATGGTCGAACTGGACACGAATCGGGTGTTCGAGGCCCGCCTCTACCATATGGTCCAGGTTGGTGCGAAAGCGAAGCACCTGGTCCGATCCGGTGCCGTCGGCCGTCATCTCCACCGCCGTGAACGGCGCGTCCTCCACTTCGATCCGCCCGCGTTCCGCCGGGGTGACCAGCCAGTAGGTCCCGTCTTTCTCGCGTCGCAACACGGTGGCGAACAGTTTGCACAAGGCGGGGCGCCGAATCGGTGTCTCACGGTAGTGCCAGGTCCCGTCCTTCGCTATTCTAATGGGGAACTGTCCGCCTGCCGTGCCCACCGCCTCGCCGGGCGCAATTCCGGCGCTTTCTATCACTTGCGCGAGATTGTTGGGCGTGGGGTCTTGTTTCGGCATTCATGCTCTACCATGGTTGATTGTAGAGGGTGCGGACGGGCCTCGGTGCAGTGCACCCATGAGACCCCCTGTCGGCTACACTAACAGAGTAGGAGCAGGCTTTGACCCCGACTGAACCGACCGCCGCCGGAGGCGAGATGGCCTCCATCGTGGACGCTGACGCGCAGGTTGCAGAACTGGATCGGATCGGCGAACGCCTCGTCGAGGCGCGCCAGCAAGTGGCGCGCGTGATCTTCGGGCAACAGAACGTCGTTGACGAGTCCCTGATCACACTCTTATCCGGCGGCCATGCCCTGTTGGTGGGGGTCCCCGGGCTGGGTAAGACCCGTCTGGTCGAAACCCTTGGCGCAGTTCTGGGCCTCAGCGAGCGGCGGATTCAGTTCACGCCCGACCTGATGCCTGCGGACATCCTGGGTTCGGAGGTGCTTGAAGAGGCCGCAACCGGCAAGCGCGAGTTCCGCTTTATCGAGGGGCCGGTTTTCACCCAGCTGTTGATGGCGGACGAGATCAATCGTGCCAGTCCGCGAACCCAGTCGGCATTGCTGCAGGCGATGCAGGAAGCACGGGTTTCGGTGGCCGGCCACTATCATCCTCTGCCAAAGCCCTTCCACGTGCTGGCGACCCAGAACCCCATCGAACAGGAAGGAACCTATCCGCTGCCGGAAGCCCAGCTGGACCGCTTCCTGATGCAGATCGACATCACCTATCCGGACGAAGACGCCGAACGGCACATGATGCTGGTCACGACCGGCGCGTCTCAAGAGGGGGTCTCCGCCGCTTTGACCGCAGAGGAACTGATGAGCGCCCAGTCCGTTGTGCGGCGGATCCCAGTCGGCGAAAAGGTGGTCGAGGCGATCTTGAGCATCGTTCGGGCCGGCCGTCCCAACGACACCGACATCCCGGCCGTTGCCGAGCATGTGGCCTGGGGACCGGGTCCGCGCGCCAGCCAGGCGCTGATGCTGGCGTGCCGCGCCCGCGCCTTGATGACCGGACGGCTGTCGCCGTCGATCGACGACGTCGTGGCCTTGGCAGCCCCGGTTCTGCGGCACCGCATGGCCCTGAATTTCTCGGCACGTGCCGAAGGGCTAGGCATCGACAACATCATCGACCGCCTGACGGCCCGGCTGACATAGCCCCGGATTCCATGGCCGAAGACGCCGCAGACTGCCAGAAGAAGTTTCGGCTTCGGCACGAGGCCGAGGCGCTTGTGGCGACCTTGCCGCCGCTGCAGGTGGAAGCCGAGCGGGTCGCTTCAACCGTGCACCAGGGCGTGCACGGACGGCGCAAGGTGGGCCAGGGCGAGACGTTTTGGCAGTTCCGGCGTTATCACACGGGCGATTCGGCATCCCAGGTCGACTGGCGCCGATCGGCCAAGTCGGACCAGCTATTCGTGCGCGAAACCGAGTGGGAAGCCGCGCAGAGCGTCTGGATCTGGTGTGATCCGTCGGCGTCCATGGAGTTCAGGCACGGACGGAACGTACCGACCAAGCGCGCGCGTGCCGATCTCATGGCCCTGGCAACTGCCGCTCTGCTGGTTCGCAGCGGCGAACGCGTTGCGTTGTTCGGGCACGGCATGCGGCCGGCCACGGGGCGCCTGGCCCTGAACCGGATCACCCAGGTCCTGCTCTCCGGCGACCGCGAACAGACCAAGATGACCAGCCTTCCGCCGGCGGAACATCTGCCCCGGTTCGCCCAACTGGTCTTCATCAGCGACTTCATGGCACCGCTGGAAGAAATCCAGGCCCGGGTGCTTGGTTACGCCGGCCGGGGCATCTCCGGCATTTTGCTGCAGGTCCTGGACCCCGCAGAGGAAGCCTTGCCGTTTCATGGCCGGATCATGTTCGAGGGCATGGAGGAGGAAGGCCGTACCTTGATCAGCCGGGTCGACGCGCTGCGGGCCCAGTACGGCGCACGGTTTGCGAACCATCACGAGGGACTGAAGGACATCGCGCGGTCGGTAGGCTGGAGCCTGGTCGTGCACCATACCGACCAGCCACCGCAGAAGGCGTTGTTGTCGACCTATGCCAGCCTGACAAGGGCGGAAGGGTAGAGCCGCGCATGCTGTCAGTCGGCACCCTCGCCTTCGCCAGTCCATGGCTGTTGCTGTCGCTATTGAGCCTGCCCGTCTTGTGGTGGCTTCTGCGGATCACGCCGCCAGCCCCCAAGCACGTTTTGTTTCCGGCGATCCGCCTGCTGATGGGCCTGCAGGTCGAGGAAAAAGCACCGGCCGCGGCGCCCTGGTGGCTGGTCCTTCTCCGCCTGGTGGCGGCCGCGCTGATCATGCTTGCGCTGGCGCACCCGCTGTTCAATCCGGGTACGGCGCTGACCGGGAACGGTCCGCTGGTGATGGTGATCGATGACGGCTGGTCATCGGCCAAACACTGGGCCGCCCGCCGCGATACGCTGTTACAGCTTGTGGACCAGGCCGACCGCCAGTCCCGCCCGATCGTCATCGCCACGACCGCCCCCCCGGCGGACGGCAAGTCCCCCTCCCCGC
>Ga0209366_1000026_pt1 | contig 72531 bp, 67 predicted proteins | sample WorMetmaBAHAMAS2_FD_187391 | JGI IMG/M metagenome (GOLD analysis project Ga0209366, IMG submission 187391) | Marine gutless worms symbiont microbial communities from Max Planck institute for Marine Microbiology, Germany - Inanidrilus... | ecosystem: Host-associated > Annelida > Digestive system...
GCCGGGGCGGCCGCCCCGGCTCAAGGCACAACCAACCAAAACTGTCAGGGATGTAACCGGTCTATAGTGTTAGGGATATATCCGCTTGCTCACGGTGCCTGCTACGCAGCCTGGGTGCCGCCGACGGTCAGCCCATCGATGCGCATGGTGGGCTGGCCAACACCCACCGGAACGCCCTGGCCGTCCTTGCCGCAGGTGCCGATCCCGGAATCGAGCTTCATGTCGTTGCCGATCATCGACACCTGGGTCAGCGCGTCGGGGCCGTTGCCGATCAGGGTCGCGCCCTTGACCAGCGCGCCCAGCTTGCCGTCCTCGATCATGTAGCCTTCGGTGCAGGTAAAGACGAACTTGCCGTTGGTGATGTCCACCTGACCGCCACCGAAATTGACCATATAGAGGCCCTTGTCGACCGAGGCGATGATTTCGCCCGGGTCCTTGTCGCCGCCCAGCATGTACGTATTGGTCATGCGCGGGATCGGGACATGGGCGTAGGACTGGCGCCGGCCGTTGCCGGTGGGCTGCATGCCCATCAGACGGGCGTTCAGCCGGTCCTGGATATAGCCGACGAGAATGCCGTCCTCGATCAGGGTGGTGCAGGCGGTGGGTGTGCCTTCGTCATCGACCGTGAGCGATCCGCGCCGGTCATCGATGGTGCCGTCGTCGATCACGGTGACGCCGGGCGATGCGACGCGCTCGCCCATCAGGCCGGCGAAGGCGGACGTCTTCTTGCGGTTGAAGTCGCCTTCCAGGCCGTGTCCGACCGCCTCGTGCAGCATGACGCCGGGCCAGCCGGGACCCAGCACCACGGGCATCTCACCCGCCGGCGCGGGGACCGCGTCAAGGTTGGTTACGGCCTGGCGCAGGGCTTCGTCCACATAGGGTTTCCAATTGTCGGGATCGACATAGAAGGCGAAACCGGTTCTTCCGCCCGCCCCGTAGGACCCGGTTTCCATCCGATCGCCCTCTGCCGCAACGACGGTCACGTTGATCCTGACCAGCGGGCGCACGTCGGCGACCCGGCAGCCGTCGGGACGGATAATCTGCACCGCGTCCCACGAGCCCGCAATCGAGGCCATGACCTGTTGCACGCGGCTGTCGCTGGCCCGCGCATAGGCGTCCATTTCGGCCAACAGCTTGACCTTGTCTTCGAACGACACCGTGCCCAGCGGGTCTTCGTCGGTGTAAAGCACCTTGTTGGTGCCGATCGGCGGATTGGCGAAGGTGCCGGCATGACCCGCGCGCACGGCCTTGACGGTACCCGCCGCCCGCTTGATCGCGGCTTCGGAAAGCTCGGATGCGTGGGCGTAGCCGGTCGCCTCGCCGGCAACCGCACGCAGCCCGAATCCCTGCGCGGTGTCTAAGCTTGCCGCCTTCACCCGGCCGTCCTCGAAGCTGATGTTCTCCGACTGCGAGAATTCCAGGTAGAGCTCGCCATCGTCGGCGCCATCGAGCGCCTCCGTGGCGACGGATTCGACGCGGGCACGGTCCAGTCCTGCCCGGTTGAAGAAGAGATCGTCGGTGACGGCAAGGTTGGTCATAAGTCTGAATCTCCTGGTCGACGAAGGCGCGTCGGGCGATGGGCGACCTCACGGCCGGACCATTGATGACCGCCAAGTGTAAATATGAGCCTTCCGGACCGTTTGAACACATCAAATCGCGAGGCTGCGCGGTTCGAACCACGACAGGGAAACCCCGCGCCGGTGCCCCCGATGCCTCGCGGCAGAGTGTCGCGCCGCGTCTCGGCTGTTAATACAAATGGGATATATCACGCCGTAGTTTCAGCCGGGGTGGAGCCTAGCCAACAGCACGAGGGACGGGTTTTCAGTGCCTCGTGGTCAGGTGGTACCCGAACGGGCCGGGTCAGCAGAGTTGTTAAGCCTGGCGACCCACGGCATGATTGCGGTGTGACGACAGGAGTGTGAACGGGTGAAACGCATTTTGGCATTTGCATCGGCGGGCATCGCGATGCTGGCAGCCGGCGCGGCCATGGCAGCGGAACCGCAGCCCTGGCAGCTTGGTCTTCCCGAACCGGTGACACCGCTGGCGCGGCAGATGGCCGAGTTCCATAACCTCTGGTTTATGCCGATCATAACGGCGATCGTCATCTTCGTCCTGGCGTTGCTGCTGATCGCGAGTTTACGGTTCCGCGAATCGCGCAACCCCAACCCGTCCAAGACGACCCACAACACGCTTCTGGAGGTGCTGTGGACGGCGGTGCCGATCCTGATTCTCGTGGTGATCGCCTTCCCGTCGCTCAGGCTGCTCTATGCCACCGAGCGATTCGAGGACTCGGAGATGACCCTGAAGATCATCGGGCATCAGTGGTACTGGTCCTACGAATACCCCGACCACGGCAACTTCACGTTCGATGCGAACATGATCCCGGAGGACGAACTCGAGCCCGGTCAACACAGGCTGATGGAAACCGACAACGCGGTCGTGTTGCCGGTCGACACCAAGGTGCGGTTGCAGATGACCTCTGGAGACGTTCTGCACAACTGGGCGATCTCGGATTTCGGCGTGCGCATGGACACTGTGCCCGGGCGGCTGAACGAGGCCTGGGTCCAGGTCGAAAAGGAAGGGACGTACTACGGGTTCTGTTCCGAGCTGTGCGGTGTGAACCACGCCTACATGCCGATAATGGTGCGGGTCGTCTCGAAGGACGCCTTCGAGGAGTGGGTGAAACAGGCGCAGGAAGAGTTCGCCAAGGTGGACGCGCCCGACGCCGAGCCAACACGCATCGCGTCTGAGACCCCGCCGGCGGGTGAAATCCCGACGCCGGCCGACAGTCAGCAAACGGTCGCCGCGGCGGCCCTGGAGGAGAGCCGGTAATGGCCGAACACGCAGCCGCCCACGCCCACGACGACCATCATCCCACCGGGTTGAGGCGCTATCTCTATTCGACCAACCACAAGGACATCGGGACCATGTACCTGGTGTTCTCGGTGGTTGCGGCCATCATCGGCGGACTGGCTTCGATCTACATGCGGATCGAACTCCAGGATCCCGGCGTTCAGTTCATGACCGATGCCGCCGGGGACCCCGACGGTCATTTCTGGAATGTGGTCATCACGGCACACGGCCTGATCATGGTGTTCTTCGTGGTCATGCCGGCCCTTATCGGCGGGTTCGGCAACTGGTTCGTGCCGTTGATGATCGGGGCGCCCGACATGGCGTTCCCGCGAATGAACAACATCAGCTTCTGGCTGCTGATCCCGTCTTTCCTGCTGTTGCTGCTGTCGGCGGTGATCGGGGGCGGCGCCGGGACGGGCTGGACCATTTATCCGCCTTTGTCCTCCAGTCTGGGCCATCCTGGACCGGCTGTGGACATGGCGATCTTCGCGCTGCATATCGCCGGTGCTTCGTCGATTCTGGGCGCGATCAACTTCATCACGACCATCTTCAACATGCGCGCCCCGGGCATGACCCTGCACAAGATGCCGTTGTTCGCCTGGTCGATCCTGGTGACAGCCTTCCTGTTGCTTCTCTCGCTGCCGGTTCTGGGCGGCGCGATCACCATGCTGTTGACCGACCGGAACTTCGGCACCGCCTTCTTCGTGCCCGAAGGCGGCGGCGACCCGGTCCTGTTCCAGCACTTGTTCTGGTTCTTCGGCCATCCCGAGGTCTACATCATGATCCTGCCGGCCTTCGGCATTGTCAGCCACATCGTGTCGACTTTCTCGCGCAAGCCGGTGTTCGGCTATCTGGGAATGGCTTATGCGATGGTTGCGATCGGGTTCATCGGCTTCATCGTGTGGGCGCACCACATGTACACCGTCGGCTTCTCTGCCGACACGCGGGCCTATTTCACGCTGGCGACGATGGTGATTGCGGTGCCCACGGGCATCAAGATCTTCTCCTGGATCGCGACGATGTGGGGCGGATCGATCCGGTTCGACACGCCTATGCTGTGGGCGGTCGGGTTCATATTCCTGTTCACCGTTGGCGGCGTCACGGGTGTGGTGCTGTCCAACGCGGGCATGGACCTGCAGCTGCACGACACCTATTACGTGGTTGCCCACTTCCATTACGTGCTGAGCCTGGGTGCGGTATTCGCGATCATCGCCGGCATGTACTACTGGTTCGGCAAGATGACCGGACGCCAGTATCCGGAATGGGCCGGCAAGCTGCATTTCTGGACCACCTTCGTCGGCGTCAACCTGACCTTCTTCCCGCAGCATTTCCTGGGTCTTTCCGGCATGCCGCGCCGCTACATTGACTATGCAGACGGCCTGGCGGGGTGGAACTACGTCTCCTCCATGGGTTCCTACATCACCGGGGCCTCGACGCTGTTCTTCTTCGTGGTCATCGCCTGGGCCATGAAATCCGGCAAGCGCGTGGGCGAGAACTACTGGGGCGACGGAGCGACGACACTGGAATGGACCGTGTCCTCGCCTCCGCCGTTCCATACGTTCGACGTGCTGCCACAGGTCAAGTAGAGGGCGGGCGGTTTGACGACGATGGATACCATTATGGGCAACGACAGCACCGATGGCCGGCCCCGCAAGGGGTTTCATCCCACCGAGGCGCATCGCAGGAAGTTCACCAAGAACATTGCGATCCTGCTGACCTTGCTGGGAATCGGCGCGCTTTTGTACCTGATCGGTGTGGTGAAGATGATGGGGGCCTGAACGATGCCTGCCCCCAGCGATCGCGCCAAGCGGTGGACGGCACTTGCAGCGGCAACGCTTGTCGTCGGCATGGTCGGCCTGTCCTTCGCGGCGGTCCCGTTGTACGACTTGTTCTGCCGTGTCACCGGCTATGGGGGGACAACGCAAGAGGCGGCCGCGCCAAGCGAGCGGATCGTCGACCGCACCCTGACCATCCGGTTCGACGCGTCGGTCAACGGTGACTTGCCTTGGGCGTTCGGTCCGGTCAAGCGAGCGGTTTCGCTTCGGGCGGGCGAGAACGGGCTTGCCTTCTACCAGGCGCGCAACCGCGCGGATGTCCCGGTGACGGGGACCGCGACCTTCAACGTGACGCCGCAGAAGGCGGGCATCTATTTCACCAAGGTGGATTGCTTCTGCTTCACCGAGCAGCGGCTTGGCCCGGGCGAGACGGCGGAACTGCCCGTGGCCTTCTATGTGGACCCTGAAATCGCCGACGACCCGGAGATGGACGACGTGAACACCATCACGCTGTCCTATACCTTCTTCCGCGCCCGGGTCGATGGCGAGACGGAACAAGTGGCGGCCGGCCGGTAGGCCTGCACGGAATCACCGATAAAAGCGACCAGAGAGTTGAGGACATATCGCGATGAGCGTTGATACACACCACGGACCGCAGCACGACTATCACCTGGTCGAACCCAGTCCCTGGCCAGTGGTCGGCGCGCTTGGGGCGTTCGTCCTTGCATTCGGGATCGTCGCTTACATGCATCCGGGCATCTTCGGCGCCGACAGCGAGGCGTTCGTCGAAGGGCTTGGTGTCGCCAAGATCTTCCCAGGTGTCATCCTGATCATCGCGACCATGTGGTACTGGTGGCGCGACGTCGTGCGCGAAGCCACCTTCGAGGGCCATCACACACCGGTGGTGCAGCTTGGGCTGCGGTACGGCATGGCGCTGTTCATCGCGTCGGAGGTGATGTTCTTCGCCGCCTTCTTCTGGGCCTTCTTCGACGCCAGCCTCAACCCGAAGGAGCTGCCCTACAACGTGGCCGGCGGGGTCTGGCCGCCGGAGGGCGTCAGGACCTTCGATCCCTTCGATCTTCCGTTTGCCAACACGCTGATCCTTCTGCTTTCCGGCTGCACGGTCACCTGGGCGCACCACGCGCTGCGCGAGGGGAATAAGGATCAGATGGTCCTGGGGCTGGGGCTGACGATCATTCTGGGCATCTCGTTTACCGCCCTGCAGGCCTACGAGTACAGCCACGCCGCCTTCGGCTTCACCGACGGCATCTATTCCTCCACCTTCTACATGGCGACGGGATTCCACGGCGCCCACGTGATCATCGGAACGATCTTCCTGATCGTGTGCTGGTTCCGCGCCCGCCGCGACCAGTTCACGCCGGACCATCACTTCGGCTTCGAGGCGGCGGCCTGGTACTGGCATTTTGTGGACGTGGTGTGGCTGTTCCTGTTCGTCTGCATCTACTGGTGGGGCCGCGGCCCGGTACTCTAGGGCGGCACCATGGCAGATACGCCGCACGTATCCGCGTTTGGCGCGGGGCTTTCCTTGCGATGTCCGCGCTGCGGGCGGGGCAAGCTGTTCAAGTCGTACCTCAAGGTGGCGGACACCTGCAGCGAGAGCGGGCTGGACCTCAGCGCCGAGGACAGCGGCGACGGACCGGCGGTGTTCGTGATCTTCGTGGTCGGGTTCATTGCGGCGATCCTGGTGGTGATCATGGAGTTCGTGGTCCAGGCGCCGATGCTGGTTTCCATCGCCCTGGTTTGCGTGGTGGTGATCGGCGGCACGCTGCTTCTGCTGCCCCCATTCAAGGCGGTGCTGATCGCGCTGCAATACCGCTACAGGGCGGGCGACACCGGGCTCAACACCTTCAAAGACGAAGGCGAGTAGGGTGCTTGGACACCGGGCGCGAGGCAGGCAGACCGACGTCGTATTAGGTGTTCTCCGACGTCGGCAGGATTGATAGGTTCCCGAAAAGGCCGGAGTTTGTTCGAAAGATGTCATCCGAGATTTCCGAAACCGCGCAAAGCATTGCCAGGCCCGCCGATTCGCGGGTCAGTGACTTTTTCGCGCTGCTCAAGCCGCGAGTCATGTCGCTGGTGGTGTTTTCCGGCTTCACCGGCCTTTACCTCGCCCCCGGCGACGTCCACCCGATGATTGCGGCGATTTCGATTCTCTGCATCGCCGTGGCCGCCGGCGCGTCCGGCGCGATCAACATGTGGTACGACCGCGATATCGACCGCCAGATGGCGCGGACCGCATCGCGTCCGTTGCCGAGGCAGCGGATCGAGCCGGCAGAGGCCTTGAGCTTCGGCATCATCCTTGGGGGCGGATCCGTCGCCTTGATGGGGCTTGCGGTGAATTGGGCTTCCGCCGCCCTGCTTGCGCTAACGATCCTGTTCTACGTGTTCATCTACACCATCTGGCTGAAGCGCCGGACGCCGCAGAACATCGTCATCGGCGGCGCTGCCGGGGCCTTCCCCCCCATGATCGGCTGGGCGGCGGTCACCGGGACCGTGGGGATCGAGGCGATCGCACTGTTTCTGCTGATCTTCTTCTGGACGCCGCCGCATTTCTGGGCTTTGGCACTCTACCGTCTGGGGGATTACGAGAAGGCCGGCGTGCCGATGCTGCCGGTAATCGCCGGGCGGCGCGAGACCAAGAGGCAGATGCTGCTTTATACGGTGCTGTTGTTCCCGGTGGCCCTTCTGCCCTGGTACCTGGGCACGGTCGGGCTGGCCTACGGGGTTTCGGCTATCGTGCTGGGCGGGCTTTTCGTCGCCTCGGCCGTCAGGGTGTGGTTCGACGAGACCGATCGCAGCGCCAAACGGATGTTCGGCTACTCCATTTTCTACCTGTTCGGCCTGTTTGCGATGATGATCGTCGATCGCGGGGGCATGCTGGGCTAGGCGGTCGGACCGCCGCGGCAGGCCTCGGCGCCGGGCCGCGCGTCTTGCCGGTTCGGGCGCGGCCCGTCGGTCGGAACGAACCTTTGGAATGAACTTCAGACCCACTTTGCTGCCGACGCTGGTCACGGTCCCCATGCTGGTCGTCTTGATCGGCCTGGGCACCTGGCAGGTGCATCGCCTGCAATGGAAGCAGGACCTGATCGAGCGGCTGCAGCAGCGTACGGCGGCCGAGGCAGTGCCTCTGCCTGCGGGGCCCCTTTCGCGGGAGGAGATGGAGTTCCGTCGGGTTCGGGTCACCGGCGCGTTCGATCACGCACACGAGTTCTATCTGTGGAATCGCCTTCGGAACGGTCGACCCGGGCTGAACGTCCTGACGCCCCTGGTCGTCGCCGAAGGGCAGGGAACGATCCTGGTGAACCGGGGCTGGATTCCCGTCGAGCTGCAGGACCCCGGGACCCGAACCGCCGGCCAGGTGCAGGGTCAGGTGACGCTGGAGGGCGTGCTCAGGTTCGCGGATCGCAGGTCGTCCCTGGCCAAGCAGAACAATTCCGAGAAGAACATCTGGTTCTCCGTCGATCCGACGGCCATGGCGGCCGTGGCACGGCTGGAAGCGATGCCCGACCACTATATCGAAATGACCGACCGTGACGTGCCCGACGGCTGGCCGATCGGGCAGGAGATGCGGGTCAACCTCACCAACAACCACCTGCAATACGCCGTCACCTGGTATTCCCTGGCCGTCGCTTTGGCGGTGATCTATGTGGTTTACCATCGACGCCGGAGGGAACCGTGAACGCGCCTGCCGCATATGCCACGCTGGAGGACGTCTTTCGCCGCCATGCCGCGATCGGCGAAGCCGTCGGGGTCCTGCACTGGGACATGTCGGTGATGATGCCGCGCAAGGGCATCGAAGCCCGCGCGGAACAGCTTTCCGTTCTGCAGGTCGCGGCCCACGCCCTAATGACCGACCCGGCGACGGCGGACCGGCTCGCGGAAGTTGAGGGCGCGCAGGACGGCCTGGACGACTGGCAGGCCGCCAACCTCGTCGAGATGCGGCGCCAGTGGCGCCACGCGAACGCGGTGCCGGCGGACCTTGTCGAGGCGCACACCAAGGCTGCGATGACGTGCGAGATGCTGTGGCGCGACGCGCGTCCCGCCGCCGACTTCACGATGGTGGCCGATGCCCTGCAGACGGTGCTGGACCTGACCCGGGAGGCCGGCCAGGCGAAGGCGGCCGCACTGGGGCTCAGCCTCTACGATGCGCTGCTGGACGAATACGAACCGGGCGGGCGGGCTTCGGCGATCGACCCGGTGTTCGATGACTATGCCGCCTTCCTGCCCGATTTCCTCGATCGGGTGCTGGCGGCGCAGGCCTCCGGGCCGGCACCTTTGCTGCCGCCGGGTCCCTTCGACATCGACACGCAAGAGGCATTCTGCCGCGAACTGGCCGCGCGGGCGGGCCTCGACTTCGAGGCGGGGCGCCTGGACCGCAGCCGCCATCCGTTCTCGTCCGGTTATGCAGGCGACAGTCGGATCACCACGCGCTATGACGAGAGCGACTTCACCACGGCGCTGATGGCGGTTCTGCACGAGACGGGCCATGCGCTCTACGAGGCCAACCTGCCGCCCGACTGGCGCCACCAGCCGGTGGGAGAGTCCCGCGGCATGGCCCTGCACGAAAGCCAGTCGCTGATTGTCGAGATGCAGGCCGGGCGCAGCCGGGAGTTCACGGAGTTTCTCGCCCCGCGCCTGCGTGAGGCGTTCTCGGGCGACGGGGACGCCTGGCAGGCGGACAACCTCTATCGCCTCAGCATTCAGGTCGCGCCCGGTTTCATCCGGGTCGATGCGGACGAAGTCACCTACCCGGCCCATGTCATCCTGCGCTACCGGCTGGAACAGGACATGCTGGCCGGCGATCTGGCGATCCCGGACCTGCCCGGGGCCTGGAATGACGGGCTGGAGGCTCTCCTGGGCATCCGGCCGCCGGATGACCGTCTGGGCTGCCTGCAGGACATTCACTGGTACGACGGTGCCTTTGGCTACTTTCCCACCTATACCTTGGGCGCGATGGCGGCATCGCAGTTCTTCCAGGCGGCGGTGGCGGCGGACCCGGACATCCCCGCCGCCCTGGCCCGGGGCGACTTCCAGCCCCTGCAGTCGTGGCTGCGGCTGAACGTTCATGCCAAGGCATCGCGCTTTACCACCGCGGAAGTCCTGCAGCAGGCGACGGGGCGGCCGCTCGACCCGTCGGTATTCAAGGCGCATCTGGAAAGGCGATATCTGGCCGGCAACGGCGGTTCCTAGGTCCGGCCCTGCGCGGTCGCCGTGCGGCGGCCCCACAGGGGTCGTCCGCCGTCTTGCGGGCGCCCGGTCGGATCGTTAGGTTACCGCGCCAAGGGACAGATGTAGAAAGGGCGCACGTGCGCTACGTTTCCACCCGGGGAGAAGCACCGGAACTGGATTTCGACGAGGTGTTGCTTGTCGGGCTGGCACGCGACGGCGGCCTCTATGTGCCTGCCAGTTGGCCGCGTTTTACAAAGGACGACATTCGCGGCATGCGCGGCCTGTCCTACGCGGACCTTGCCGTTTTCGTCATGCGTCCGTACCTGGGCGACAACATCGATGCCGAAGCCTTCGCCGGCCTCGTGGCCGATGCCTACGATGCGTTCGACCACGACGCGATCGCGCCGCTGAAGCAACTGGATGCCTCCCTGTGGCTGATGGAGCTGTTCCACGGGCCCACGCTGGCATTCAAGGACTTCGCGATGCAGCTGTTGGGGCGTCTGTTCGACCATGTCCTGCAGCAACGCGGCGAACGGGCGACCATTGTCGGCGCCACCTCCGGTGACACGGGCTCGGCCGCGATCGAGGCATGCCGGGGCCGGGATGCGCTGGACATCTTCATCATGTTTCCCCAAGGGCGGGTTTCGGAGGTCCAGCGGCGCCAGATGACGACCGTCGCCGACCCCAACGTCCACACCCTGGCGATCGAGGGTACGTTCGACGACTGTCAGGACCTGGTCAAAGCCCTGTTCAACGATCTGCCGTTCCGCGACGAGATGAGCCTGTCTGCGGTCAACTCGATCAATTGGTGCCGGGTGATGGCACAGATCGTCTATTACTTCCACGCGGCGGTGTCTCTGGGTGCGCCCGACAGGTCGGTCGGATTTTCCGTGCCGACCGGGAACTTCGGCAACGTCTTCGCGGGCTATGCGGCCATGCAGATGGGCCTTCCGGTGGACCAGCTGGTGGTGGGTTCCAACGTCAACGACATTCTCACGCGTTTCTTCGCCTCTTCCGACATGTCGATCCGAGAGGTCGTTCCTTCCTTTTCGCCCAGCATGGACATCCAGGTGTCCAGCAACTTCGAAAGGCTGTTGTACGAGCTGTGCGAGCGGGACGGTCCCAGGGTGGCGGCCCTGATGCGGGATTTCCGACAGACCGGCCGGCTGGATATCGGGCACAATGTCTGGGCGATGGCTGGGGAAACGTTCGATGCCCATTCGCTGGACGACGCGGAGACACTGGGTGCGATCGCGGCCTTCGCCCGGGCAACGGGGGAGACCGTCGATCCGCACACGGCGATCGGCCTTGTGGCCGCTGCGGCCAGGCGCCGCGATCTGGCGGTCCCGATGGTGGCCCTGGGAACGGCCCATCCGGCGAAGTTCCCCTATGCCGTCGCCAAGGCCGTGGGTCAGGCGCCTGCCCTGCCGGCCCGCCTGGAGGACCTCTACGAACGCGAGGAACGTTTCGTGTCGATGCCAAACGATTTGGAAACGGTTCGCAGCTATATCCGTGACCATGTTCGACTGAAGGGGGCGGCGTGACGATCAAGGTTGATACACTCTCCAACGGTCTCAGGGTTGCGACCGATGCCGTGTCTTCGGTGGAATCCGTCTCGCTCGGCATATGGGTGGGCGTCGGAACGCGGAATGAGCCTGCGGCCTTCAACGGCATTGCGCATTTTCTGGAGCACATGGCGTTCAAGGGAACCAACCGGCGAAGCGCCCTGGAGATCGCGCGCGAGATCGAAGCCGTCGGCGGCCACCTCAACGCCTATACCAGCCGCGAAAACACCGCTTTCTATGCCAAGGTCCTGAAGGAAGACACCGGCCTGGCTTTGGATATCCTTGCCGATATCCTGCAGAACTCGCTGTTCGAGGAACAGGAACTGGCGCGCGAGCGTTCCGTCATCCTGCAGGAGATCGGGCAATCGCACGACACCCCGGACGATATCGTCTTCGACCATTTCCAGGTCATGGCCTATCGCGACCAGGCTTTCGGCAAACCCGTCTTGGGGACCCCGGACACCGTAAAGGCCATCGACCGTGATGCCATCGTGGGCTATCTGAGCCGACACTACGCTGCCGATCGTCTCGTGGTTGCGGCCTCTGGCAATCTCGATCACGACTGGTTCTGCGGCGAGGCTGAACGGCTCTTGGGCGGGCTCGCCACTTCCGGATCGGTCGACGACGGCGTGGCGACTTATACCGGCGGCGAGTACCGCGAGGAACGGGACCTGGAGCAGGTCCACCTGGTCATGGGATTTCCCAGCGTCGGGTTGCATCACGACGATCTGCATGCCTCGTCCGTCCTGTCCACCTTGCTTGGCGGCGGGATGTCGTCGCGGCTGTTCCAGGAGATCCGCGAGAAACGCGGCCTGGTGTACTCGATCTACAGCTTCGCATCATCCTATGCGGATTGCGGCGTGCTGGGGATCTATGCGGGCACCGGCGAACAGGAGGTTGCGGAACTGGTCCCTGTCCTGTGCGACGAACTCGCCATCCTGGGAACTTCGCTGCAGGACCAGGAAGTCGCGGATGCCCGCGCCCAGCTGAAGGCGGCGACACTGATGGCTCTTGAGAGTACGAGCGCGCGCGTCGAACAGCTTGCACAGCAGCTCTTGGTCTACGGCCGGCCGATACCCATTGCCGAACAGGTTGCGAAAATCGAGGCGGTGGACACCGCCGCCGCAGCACGTGTGGCCGGGGACATCTTTTCCGGCAAGCCGACGGTGGCAGCGATCGGGCCCTTGGGACACCTGGAGGACTACGGGTCCGTGATTGCGCGGCTGGCAGCATAACGATGCTGGGATTGATCGGACGCCGCCCACCCGCCACCCGCATCATCGGTCCGGGGGTGCATATCCGGCCACCGATGCGCGCCGATCAGGATGCCTGGATCGAGATCAGGCGTGATAGCCGGGCATTCCTTGAGCCCTGGGAGCCCACGTGGCCGGCGGATGCCACCAGTCCGAACGGGTTTCGACGCCGCCTCCGGCGCTTCACCGGTGACTGGGAGACCGGGCAGGGCCACGCCTTTTTAATCTTCGACAACACCGAAGACACGCTGGTGGGCGGTATCACGCTGTCTAATGTGCGTCGCGGCGTCTCCCAGTCGGCAAGTGTCGGTTACTGGATCGGCAAGCGGTTCGCCCGCAGGGGCTACATGGCCGAGGCGCTGCAATTGACGCTAGACTTCGCCTTCAACCACCTGGACCTGCATCGCATGGAAGCGGCCTGCCTGCCGTCCAACGAGGCCAGCCGGAAACTCTTGCTGAAGGCCGGATTCCGGCAGGAAGGCTTGGCCCGCGAATACCTTTGCATCGCCGGGCGCTGGCAAGACCATGTCACGTTCGGGATCTTGCGCTCGGATCCGCGCCCCAGCGTGCAGGTGACCTACGAAGTTTAGGGACCGGTCTGGGTCAGGCGTGTCCGGCTTCGCCGGAAAGCAGCGAAAGATCGACGCCGATCTTGTTGATCGAGCGTTCCCACTTGGTCTCCAGGTCGTCGTCGAACACCAGGGCTTCGTCCGCCGGGACGTGTAACCAGGCATTCTGCTGGATCTCACCGTCCAGCTGTCCGGCGCCCCAGCCCGCATAGCCAAGGGCCAGCAGGCTTTGGCGCGGACCCGTGCCGTCGGCGATGTCGCGGAGGATATCAACGGTCGCGGTCAGCCCAACGCCCTGGTCGACCATGATGGTTCCGGACTGTTCGTATTCCGACGAATGCAGCACGAACCCGCGGCCGGATTCGACCGGGCCGCGGAAATGCACGCGGATATCGTTGGACCTCGGGGCCAGTTCCAGGTCCAGCTGCTCCAGGAGCTGCGAGAAGTTCAGCGATTCAAAGGGCTTGTTGATAACCAGGCCCATGGCGCCGTCGGCGTTGTGGACGCACATATAGATCACGGTCCGCGCGAAACGCGGGTCGCTCATCGTCGGCATTGCCGCGATCAGCTGGCCCGTCAGGTATCCGCTTTCGAATGTGTCGTCCATGTCAGAACCAGGTTTTCCGCAATTCGCGGGGATTCAAGACCCTCGCATTCCGCTTGAAATCCCAGTATATCACGCGCCATTAACATCGGGTTTTCTTTTTCAACACAATCTCTTGCATGGTTTCGAACCCACGATTTCGTGACCGGAATCTGCGGATTTGAGGACTATATTGGGTCGCGACGGGCGGCCGGCGCAGGCGTCCCGGCAGCACGAGTGGCGGATCTTTTCTTGCATGGTTAACGGAACCTTTCGGACAATTCTTCTGGCAGCCATGGCGTTCCTCGCGGGCACGGCGCATGCCGTCACGGGCGACTGGGTGGAGAACGACCATGGCCGTGTCAGGCTGATCTCCGCCGTGGAGACGGCCGCACCGGGCATGGACATTCCGTTGGGTCTTCAGTTCCAGATGCGGCCCGGCTGGAAGATCTACTGGCGATCGCCGGGCGATGCAGGCTTCCCGCCGATTCCCGATTGGAGCGGATCGCGCAATGTCGCTGAGGTGCGGATGGACTGGCCCGCGCCCGAACGGTTCCAGGTCCTGGGACTGGAGACGATCGGATACAAGGATGAGGTGGTCCTGCCTCTGACCGTGGTGCCTGCCGGTCAGGGTCAGGAGACCCGTCTGTCCGGAATGGTCCGGTATCTGACCTGCAACGACATTTGCGTGCCCTACGACGTGTCGCTTGATCTGACCGTGCCGGCCGGTGCGGGACAGCCGGGACCAGAGGCACATCTAATCAACCGGTTTGCGGCCCGCGTGCCGAGACCGGCGACTGCGGCCGGTGTCGAGATCGTCGATGCCACACTGCAGACGCAAGGGGGCGGTGTCGTCGTCCAGGTCACCGCACTGGCCCCGGACGGCTTCTCGGCGCCGGACCTTTTTGTGGAAGGCCCCGAGGGAAGCTATTTCGATGCGCCTCAGGTCACGCTTCAGCCTGACGGACGGACTGTCCGGTTCGCGGTTTCCGGCGGCGGTCTGGACGCTGCCGCCTTCGCTGCCGAGCCCCTGACCCTGACCCTTGTTGATGGCGCGCGGGCGGTCGAGGATCGCCGGCAGGCCCCGTTCGCACCGGAGGCGGATGCACCGGCGCTCGGCCTTTGGGCGGTGCTGGGACTGGCGCTGATCGGCGGGTTGATCCTCAACCTGATGCCCTGTGTGCTGCCGGTGCTGTCGCTCAAGCTGTTGAGCGGCGTGAAATACGGCGGCGCGGCTGCCGCAAAGGTACGGGCCGGGTTTCTGGCGTCGGCGGCAGGCATTCTGACCTCCTTCGTCCTGTTGGCGCTGATCCTGATCGCGCTCAGGGCCGCCGGGCAGTCCGTGGGATGGGGCATCCAATTCCAGCAACCGGTCTTCCTTGCCGCCATGACGGCGATCCTCGTCCTTTTCGCCTGCAACCTGGCCGGCTTGTTCGAAATCCATCTCCCCGGTTTCCTCAGCGAAGCCGCGGTGCGCGGCAGCGATGCGAAGGGCCTGGCCGGTCATTTTCTGACCGGCATGTTCGCGACCCTCTTGGCCACGCCCTGCTCGGCTCCGTTCCTGGGAACGGCGGTGGGCTTTGCGCTCAGCGGGCCGGCGACCAACACCGTTCTGGTTTTCATCGCCCTGGGGCTGGGCCTGGCCGTGCCGTACCTGGTGGTTGCGGCGTTTCCGAGGTTGGCGACGTCCTTGCCGCGGCCCGGTCCGTGGATGGTGAAGCTGAAGTGGGTTCTGGCTGCGGCGCTGGTCGCGACCGCTCTATGGCTGATCTCCGTTCTCTATGCCCAGGCCGGGGCCGAGACCGCCGTCGCGGTTGCCGCCTTTGGTGCCCTGATCACCGCGGTCCTGGCGACCCGGCGCCTGGAAGGGTCGCGCCTGGGACGCCACTCCGGCAAGATTGCCGCGGTGCTGGTGGTTGCCATGGCCGTCGTGCCAGTTGTCAAAGGAGGCAGCCCGGGATCCAGAACCGCGACCACCGACGAGTCCATCTGGCAGCCGTTCGACGAAGCGGCGATCCCCAGGCTCGTCGCGAACGACAAGGTGGTCTTCGTTGATGTGACGGCGGACTGGTGCATCACCTGCCAGTTCAACAAGCAGACAGTGCTGAACGTGGGCCCGATCGCCGACTGGCTGGCCAGTGCTGACGTCGTCGCCATGAAGGCGGACTGGACCTCGCCGGATCCGGCGATTTCCGACTATCTGGCGCGGTTCGGGCGCTACGGCATTCCGTTCAACGTCGTCTACGGTCCGGCGAGTCCCGGCGGCGTTTCCCTGCCCGAGCTGTTGACCCGGGAAGCAGTCGCCGATGCCGCGCGGCGCGCGGGAGGTGCGGGAAATCTCGCGGCGCGATAGACGGCATCGGGTCTAGCCCCACAGGCGACTGGACATTGCACGGCGTCCGGCTATCTATTGGCTACGAGCGCCGTGCCGCGTGGTCAGCGTTGCACGGAATTTCCAAGGCACAAGGGAAGTCGAAGGGGTGAAACCATGACCATCGCAGTGGGCGACACGATTCCGAACATCGAATTCACCATCATGGGGGCGGACGGTCCCGCGCCGATCAGTGCGGACGACATCTTCAAGGGCAAGAAGGTCGTTCTGTTCTCGGTCCCCGGCGCGTTCACGCCGACCTGTTCGGGCAAGCACCTGCCCGGCTTTGTGCAGCATGCCGGCGATCTGAAGGCCAAAGGTGTCGACACCATCGCCTGCATGGCCGTGAACGATGTCTTCGTGATGGACGCGTGGGGAAAGGACCAGAGCGTCGGCGACAGCGTCATGATGCTGGCCGACGGCAGCGGCAAGTTCGCCGAGGCGATCGGCCTGTCGCTGGACCTGGTCGGCATGGGGCTGGGGATGCGCTCGCAGCGGTTCGCCCTGGTGGCCGAGGACGGCAAGGTGACCCATCTTGCGGTCGAGCAGGGTCCCGGTCTGGACGTCTCTTCGGCGGAATCGGTGCTCGCGTCACTGTAATTCCGGAGATTCCGAGCGGTTGCAGCCATGCCCTTCGGGAGGGCCTTCTCGAAGGGCATGGCGGCCGACCGCGGCGCTTCTGACGCAGCGGATCGAAACCGCTTCAGCCCAGTCGGACGATCTCCTGGCGGGCCAGTTCGTCGGCACGCTCGTTCTCGGGATGGCCGGCGTGGCCCTTGACCCAGTGCCAGGCCACGTCATGCGGGGCAAGCGCCTTTTCCAGGCGCTGCCATAAGTCGACGTTCTTCACCGGCTTCTTCGCCGCCGTCTTCCAGCCGTTGCGGCGCCATGCCTTGATCCACTTGGTGATGCCGTCCCTGAGATAGGTGCTGTCGGTGAACAGCTCCACCTTGACCGGCCGCTTGAGGGCTTCCAGCGCCCGGATCGCCGCCATCAGTTCCATCCGGTTGTTGGTGGTCTCCGGTTCGCCGCCCGAGAGCTCTTTTTCGGCGCTGCCGAAGCGCAGGATTGCGCCCCATCCGCCCGGCCCGGGATTGCCACTGCATGCGCCGTCGGTAAAGATCTCGACCGTCCCGCGCTGTGTTTCGGAGGTCATCAGCCGCTCACTCCAGCCCGTAGGCGCCCACGTCTTTCACGTGCTGGTGGAATTTCAGGATCGTCAGGTATTCCAGCGGGTCCTTGGGCTTCACCAGGGCACCGTCCTGCTGGTGCAGCCAGTCGTAAAGCCGCGTCAGCAGGAAACGGATCGCGCTGCCGCGGCACATCAGCGGCAAGGCCTGCATCTCCTCGTTCGAGAACGACCGGACCTTGGAATAGGCCGCCAGCATGTTGCGGGCCTTGGTGATGTTGAAACTGTTATCGCGCTCGAAACACCAGGCGTTGACGCAGATGCCCAGGTCGTAGGCGAGGAAGTCGTTGCAGGCGAAATAGAAATCGATCAGGCCGGACAGGGTCTCGCCCAGAAAGAAGACGTTGTCGGGGAAAAGGTCGGCGTGGCAGACACCCGACGGCAGCTCGTCAGGCCAGTGCGCCTCCAGGAACGAAAGCTCCTGATCCAACAGTTCCGCAAGCCCCGGCTTCACCTCGTCCGCCCTGGCCGCCGATTGCTGGAACAAGGGCCGCCAATCCTTCAGACCGAGTCCGTTCGTACGGTGACCGGTATAGTCGGCGCCTGCAAGATGCAGCCGCGCCAGCGCTTCGCCGACGCCGGTGCAGTGGAACGGCCGGATGCGCCGTGGCCACATGCCTTCCAGGAAGCTGACGATGGCCGCGGGGCGGCCGCACAAGGTCCTCAGCGCCTTGCCGTCGTGGCCATGGATAACCGTGGGGCAGGGGATGTCACGCTCTGCAAGGTGTTCCATCAGATACAGGAAGAACGGCAGGTCGCCGGGATCGACGCGCTTCTCGTAAAGCGTGAGGATGAACGTGCCCTGTTTGGTCTGCAGGATGTAGTTGCTGTTCTCCACGCCTTCGGCGATGCCCTTGTAGGAGACGACCGCGCCGATGTCGTAGTTTGAGACGAAGGCCTGCAGCTCTTCGTCACTGACCTCTGTGTAGACTGCCACCTTTTGCTCTTGCTGGCGTTTCAGGCCGCCGCGCCGGGCACCAAGGCTCGGGGCAGCTTGAACTCGACCGTCTCGTGCGCGGTGATCCGCTCCTCGACGGTGGTGTCGAAGCGTGCGCGGCAGGCTTCGATCACTTCCTCTATCAGAACCTCCGGCGCGGAGGCGCCGGCGGTAAGGCCCAGCCGTTCGACGCCGTCGAACCAGCTCCAGTCGATATCCTGCGCGCGTTGGATCATGACCGCGTTCGCACAGCCGGCCCGCCTTGCCACTTCGACCAGCCGTTTCGAGTTCGACGAGTTGGGGGCGCCGATGACCAGGAACAGGTCGCAATCCGCCGCGATCGTCTTGACCGCCTCCTGCCGATTCGTCGTCGCGTAGCAGATGTCTTCTTTCTTGGGCGCCTCGATGGCGGTGTATCTGGCCTGCAAGGCGTCGATGATGTCGGCGGTCTCGTCCACGGACAGGGTCGTCTGGGTGACGTAGGCCAGCCGGGTGTCGGGCGGGAACTGCAGCCTTGCAACATCTTCCACGGTTTCCACAAGCGTCATCGCCCCTTCCGGCAACTGGCCGGTCGTGCCCACGACCTCGGGGTGACCGGCATGGCCGATCAGGACCACGTGGCAGCCGTTGCGATGGTGGCGTTCCGCTTCGCGGTGAACCTTGCTGACCAGGGGACAGGTCGCGTCCACATAGATAAGGTTCCGCCGCTGGGCCTCGCTTGGCACCGACTTGGGGACGCCGTGCGCCGAGAACACCACCGGCCGGTCGCCGGGCACCTCGTCCAGCTCGTCGACGAAGACCGCTCCCTTCTCCCGCAAGCCGTCGACGACGAACCTGTTGTGGACGATTTCGTGGCGCACATAGACCGGGGCGCCGAACTTCTCCAGCGCCTTTTCCACGATCAGGATCGCCCGGTCGACGCCGGCGCAGAACCCGCGCGGGCCCGCGAGGATGATTGACAGGCTCTTTGTCATTCCCGGCCGGTCGCTTTCCTTCAATGCCGTTCCAAAGCTGCTGCGGCGTAATTGAAGCCGCCCGCCCTATGGGCTAAACCAGGGCATTGATAAACGAAGCCGGTCACACAAGGAAGAGCGCGATGGCTGAAGCGATTGTGGCCCAGAGGGGGCCGTTTCCCGTCGATGTGGTCGCGGGGAAATCCTATTTCTGGTGCGCCTGCGGTCGCTCTAAAAAGCAGCCCTTCTGCGACGGCAGTCACAAGGACACCGGGTTTTCACCCGTGCAATTCAAGGCCGACGCCGACAAGACCGTCTATTTCTGCGGTTGCAAGCACACGGGCGAACAGCCCATGTGCGACGGCACCCACAACGCGGTCTGATGGCAAGCCCGGTGGCCTACCTGGGGCGGCGACCGCGCCTTGATTGGGCCGGAGGCCTCGTCCTTCTCGCCTTGGCGGGCTGTGCCGAGCAGGCGCCGCCGGCCGCGATTTGCCCTGCCGTGCGCGTGCTGCAGGACCCCGGCACGATCACCAAGTTCAAGCCGGGTCCCGGCCGTGACATCACCGACATCCTGTTCCAGGCGGAATTCAGCGGCGTCACTGGCGATTGCGAAATCGAAGAAACCGATGTGGCGATCGATTTCGCCGTCCAGATCACGGCACAAAGAGGACCTGCTGACACCGAAAAACGTGCCGCCATGAGCATCTTCATGGCTGTCCAGGACCCGGATCGCCAAATCCTTTCCCGCGAGGCGTTCGACATCGAGATCCCCTTCGATGGAAACCAGACCCGTGTCGTCTATGCGGACGAGTTCGAAGGGCGGATCCCGCTGCCGGCCGGCCAGCAGGCCGACGGCTACACGGTGTTCCTGGGATTTGTGCTGACCCGCGAGGAATTGCAGTTCAATCGTGAACAAGAGGTCCGCTAGGCCTGCGTCTTTGCCGGTTGACACCTCCGGCGACTGGTTTAGGGTCATGGCGATCAGTCTCTATGATCCCCATGGGAGAGGGCGGCACGGTCACGCATCACCGGACCGGTAGCCGACGCCGAAGGAGCAACCGCCCCGGAATCTCTCAGGCAAATGGACCGTGGGGTGAGAGAGCTCTGGAAAGCGGGCGGCGGGCCTGAACCGGTTCCGCCGCCTCACCGACGGGGTAAACCGCGTCTGCCGACGGGCAGTCCGGCGACACTCTCAGGTCCATCGACAGAGGGGGCATACGGTGCGGCGTCGACGTCGCCCGCCTATGCCAACTGCCGAATGGCCGAGATGATGCAAGACCCTTCCGCCGACTTGAAGAAGACACCGTTGCATTCCCTGCATCTGGCGCTGGGCGCAAAGATGGTGCCCTTTGCCGGCTACGAAATGCCGGTGCAGTTTCCGGCCGGCATCATGCAGGAACACCTGCACTGTCGCGCTGGTGCTGTCCTGTTCGACGTCTCGCACATGGGGCAGGCCTTCGCGGTCGGCGCCCAGGGACCGGCGGTTCTGGAGACGCTGATGCCGGGCAACATCAAGGACCTGAAACCCGGTCGGATCCGCTATACCCAGCTTCTTAACGATCAGGGCGGCATTCTAGACGACCTGATGGTGACCAACCTCGAAGAAATGGACGCGCATCTGTTCCTGGTGGTGAACGCCGCGTGCAAGGATGCGGACCTTGCCATGATCGAGGCGGCTCTGGCAGAAGCCGGAGGCGAGATCAGGCGGCTGGACGACCGTGCCCTCTTGGCCGTCCAGGGGCCGGCTGCGGCCACCGCGCTGGAACGCATCAGCCCGGGGATCGGCGATCTCAAGTTCATGGCCGGGCGCTGGACGCCCGTGGCCGGGGTCGACGCCTATGTCAGCCGCTGCGGCTATACCGGCGAAGACGGCTTCGAGATCTCGGTTGCCGCCGACGAGGCCGAGGCCCTGGCCCGCGCGCTGCTGGAGCAGTCGGAAGTCGAACCCGCCGGGCTCGGCGCGCGCGACTCTCTTCGCCTGGAGGCTAGGCTGTGCCTTTACGGCCACGATATCGACAGCGGAACGACCCCCATCGAGGCGGATCTGGGGTTTTCCATCAGCAAGCGCCGACGGGAGGAAGGCGGATTCCCGGGCGCCGCCTTGGTGCAGGACCAGATCAAGAATGGAACGGCCCGACGGCGCGTCGGGATCCGGCCGGAAGGCCGGACCATCGCACGCGAGGGCGCCGAGATCCTGGATGCGGGCGGTGCCGAGATCGGGCGTGTCACCAGCGGCGGGTTTTCGCCCACCCTGCAGGCGCCCATTGCCATGGGCTATGTGGCCGCATCGGCGGCGCAACCGGGCACGCCGGTGCAGGTCAGGGTGCGCGGCAGGGAATACCCGGCGGCCGTCGCCGCCATGCCGTTCGTGGAACAACGTTATTACCGGGGATGATCGTCCGCGGCGCTCAAGCAGGGAAGGAAGGGATGACATGGCAACAGTGAAATATACCGATGACCACGACTGGATCTCCGTCGAAGGCGATGTGGGAACCGTTGGGATCACCAACTTCGCGCAAGAGCAGCTGGGCGAGGTGGTGTTTGTCGAGATCCCCGATGCCGGCAAGACGGTCCAGAAAGGCGACGAGGTTGCGGTGGTGGAATCCGTCAAGGCGGCCAGCGAGATCCAGACGCCGGTTTCCGGCGAAATCCTGGAATCGCACGCCGAGCTGGAAGGCGAGCCCGGGCTGGTCAACGAGGATCCTGAAGGCCGAGCCTGGTTCTTCAAGATCAAGCTCAGCAATCCGAGCGAACTGGACGGTCTATTGGATGCGGATGCCTACAAGGCGCTGACCGCGGACGCCGGGTAACGCAGACCGTCGGGTTTGCCGACGGGGCGGTCAAGAGACAGCACGAAAGTAAGCGGAGTCGACAGATGCAGGCGAAGAATGCGGGGCTGGAGCAGTGGGAAACCGAGGATCCGTTCGTACCGCGCCATATCGGGCCGGACGAGGCGGAGATCGAGGCCATGCTGGATCTCCTCGGCCGCGAGTCGGTCGGGGAACTGATGGACCAGGCGGTTCCAGCGACGATCCGCTCGACAACGCCGCTGGACCTTCCCAAGGGTTTGAGCGAGCGGGACACCATCACCGCGCTGCGTTTCTTCGCCCTTGAGAACACCGTCAACACGTCCCTGATCGGGGCAGGATACTACGGCACCGTGATGCCGCCCGTTCTGCAGCGGAATATCCTGGAGAATCCCTCCTGGTATACCGCCTATACGCCTTATCAGTCGGAAGTCAGTCAGGGCCGGTTGGAGGCGCTGCTGACCTTCCAGCAGATGGTCTGCGACCTGACGGGTATGGACCTTGCCAACGCCTCGCTCCTGGACGAGGCGACCGCGGCCGCCGAGGCTATGGCGATGGCTCGACGCCTTGCGAAGGCGAAATCCGATGTGTTTTTCGTCGATGCCGACTGCCACCCGCAGACCCTGGCGGTCGTCACGACCCGTGCCCGGGGCCTGGGGCTGGACGTCGTGGTGGGCGATCCGTTGACCGAACTGGGCGGCGTTACGCCCTTTGCGGCGCTGGTCCAGTTCCCCGGGTTCGGGGGAACGGTGCGCGATTTCCGCGGCGTGGCCGACACGCTGCATGTGGCCGGCGGCCTTTTGATCGTCGCCAGCGACCTGCTGGCGCTGGCCCTGTTGCAGCCCCCGGGCGAGTGGGGCGCGGACGTGGTCGTCGGCAGCGCCCAGCGTTTCGGTGTGCCGATGGGCTATGGCGGGCCTCATGCCGCGTTTTTCGCAACACGGGAAAGCTACAAGCGCGCCGTGCCGGGCAGGATCATCGGCGTCTCGGTTGATTCGGCCGGCAGACCGGCCCTGCGCATGGCCCTGCAGACACGCGAGCAGCACATCCGGCGTGAAAAGGCGACCAGCAACATCTGCACCGCCCAGGTCCTGCTGGCGGTCATGGCGGCCATGTACGGTGTCTATCACGGGGCGGACGGCATCGGGCGGATTGCCGGCCGGGTGCACCGGTTGACGGCGGTTTTGGCCGAGGGGCTGCGCCGGCTGGGCGCGCCGCCCGTCAACGATACCTTCTTCGACACGCTGACCGTCCGGGTGCCGGGGCGGGCTCCGGACATCCTGGCACAAGCCAGCGCCGATGCCATCAACCTGCGGCCTGTCGACACAGACCAATTCGGATTGTCGCTGGACGAAGTGACGGACCGCAGCATCGTCGAGCGTGTCTGGAGCGTCGTGGCCGGCAACGCGGATCACGGCCTCGACATGGCCGCGATCGACGCGGAGGTTGGCGACCCGATTCCCGCCGAACTGCGGCGGACGACGCCATTCATGACCCACCCCGTCTTCAGCATGCACCGGTCGGAGACGGCGATGATGCGCTATCTGCGCCGGCTGGCATCCAAGGACGTGGCATTGGACCGGTCGATGATCGCATTGGGCTCGTGCACGATGAAACTGAACGCCGTGACCGAGATGATGCCGATCACCTGGAGACCATTCGCGCACATGCACCCCTTCGCGCCGTCGAACCAGGCCGAAGGCTATCACCGCATGTTTCGCGACCTGGAACGCATGCTGTGTGCGATCACCGGCTTCGACGCCGTGTCGTTGCAGCCCAACGCCGGCTCGCAAGGCGAGTATTCGGGCCTGCTGACGATCAAGCGGTCTCACGAAGCCCGGGGCGATACCCAGCGCACGGTCTGTCTCATTCCCTCCTCGGCGCATGGCACCAACCCGGCCAGTGCGGTCCTGGCCGGAATGGATGTGGTGGTCATCGGGTGCGACGCCAATGGGAACGTGGACGTGGATGATCTGCGCGCCAAGGCGACACAACACCAGGACCGCCTGGCCGCCCTGATGATCACCTACCCCTCGACCCACGGCGTGTTCGAGGAAGCGGTCCGGGACATCTGCCAGATCGTCCACGACCACGGCGGGCAGGTCTACATGGACGGCGCCAATCTCAACGCGCTGGTCGGGTTGGCCAAGCCGGCGGAGTTCGGGGCCGACGTCTCGCACATGAACCTGCACAAGACTTTCTGCATCCCGCACGGGGGCGGAGGGCCGGGCATGGGTCCGATCGGGGTTCGCAGCCACCTGGCGCCGTACCTGCCGGACCATCCGATGGTTGCGGGCGTCAACCCTCAGGCCGCTGCGGACGGCACCATCGGCGCCGTGTCGGCGGCGCCCTGGGGCTCGGCCAGCATCCTGCCCATCACCTGGGCGTATATCGCGCTGATGGGCCGGGACGGGCTGACGCGAGCCACGGAGATTGCCATTCTCAATGCCAACTACATCGCCCACCGGCTGAGCGGACCCTACGAGGTTCTCTACACGGGCAGGAACGGCCTTGTCGCGCACGAATGCATCATCGACTTCAGGCCGATCAAGGCGTCGTGCGGGATCACGGTCGAGGATGTGGCCAAGCGCCTGGTCGACTACGGCTTCCATGCGCCGACCATGTCCTTCCCGGTCGCCGACACAATGATGATCGAGCCGACGGAGAGCGAGACCAAGGCGGAACTGGACCGGTTCTGCGATGCCATGATCGCGATCCGCGAAGAGATCGCCGAGGTCGAGCGCGGCGAGGCGGACCCCCAGGACAATCTGCTGCGCAACGCGCCGCACACAGCGCAAACGCTGCTGCAGGAGGACTGGCAACGGCCCTATCCGCGGGAACGCGCCGCCTTTCCGCTGCCTTACATCAAAGAGGACAAGTACTGGCCGCCGGTGGGGCGGGTGGACGATGTCTACGGCGACCGGCACGTGGTCTGTACCTGCCCGCCCATGGAAGCCTATCTGGAGGCTGCGGAATGAACCGCGCCGGCGATGTCTCGACGGAGACGCCGGAATAGGGTATGCCGCCGTGGCCGTAAAATGGCGGCGGCTTTGGCAAGAGGCGCGGTTTGAAGATCTTGGGGCTCTCGACGATGGGCAGCAGTGCTGCGGCGCTGGTGGTTGATGGCGTCGTCGTTGCTGCGATCGAGGAAGAGCGGCTTTCCCGCATCAAGAACGACGGCGGGTTTCCCCATGCCGCGATCGCCGCCTGCCTGGACCGGGCGGGTTTGGCTCTTGCCGACCTGGACCACATCTGTGTCTATTGGCAGCCCTGGCGGATCGGAACCAGGGCACGGGCGACGGCGCGCGAGGCGCTGGGTGACCGGCGCCGGGCGGCGTCCCGGTTCCGCCGCGTGGCGAACCTCTTCAGCAGTGCCGGCGCGCCGGCCAGCTACCCGGAACTGACCGGCCGCTGGTCTGATCTGTTCCGGGTCAAGTCGATCCTGAAGCAGGCCTTCGGCCCGTTTCGCGCAAAGCTGCACTATTACGACCACCACGCCTGCCACCGCGCCAGCGCCTATCAGATCTCCGGTTTCGACCGGGCTCTGAGCCTCAGCTACGACGGAGGCGGGGAGGAGCATTCGACGGTTCTGGCCTACCTGGAAGGGGGCCGGCCAGAAATCCTCAAGCGGGTCGAATGGCCCAACTCGCTTGGCCATTTCTACAGCTATTTCACCGGCTATCTGGGCTTCCGGATGCTGGAGGGCGAGTACAAGATGATGGGGCTCGCGCCCTATGGGACGCCGCGGTTCAAGGATCGCATCCTGCAGGGAATCCTCACCCTCGAGGCGGACGGCGAATACCGGTTCAACAGCCGCCTGGCCAACTATCACGAGGCGCTGGAAGGCCGTTTCGACCCCGCCGTGGGTGAGATGCTGTGCCCGCCCCGGCCGCTGGACGGCACCATCGATGCCGCGCACCACGATCTAGCCGCCAGCGTGCAGGCGGCGTTCGAGGCGGCACTGTTGCACATGATGCAATGGGCGTCCGCCCGTCACCCCGGCGTGCGAAACCTGTGCGTCAGCGGCGGGTGCGGCCTGAACGTGACGGCCAACGGGCGACTGCGCGAAGCCGGCCTGTTCGATCGGATTTTCGTGCCGCCTGCGCCGCATGATGCCGGGTGCGCGGTGGGCGCGGCCCTGTTGGGGGCCAGCCTGCTGGAGGCGGGTGACTGCGTTCCGCGCATGGACCACCCCTATCTGGGCAGCGCCTTTAACGACGAGGCGATCGCCGCGGCTTTTGGTGAGCTGGGGCTGACAACGCCACGTCGGCTGGAAGCAGCGGCCATGGTGGATGAGTGTGCGCAGGCACTGGCCGACGGGCAGGTCATCGCATGGTTCCAGGGCGGGTCGGAGTTCGGGCCGCGTGCCCTGGGCGCGCGTTCGTTCCTGGCTGACCCGCGCAGCGATGCAATGCGCGAGACCCTGAATGCGAAGATCAAGAAACGCGAGCCCTTCCGGCCCTTCGCACCGTCGGTGAAGGAAGAGGTGGCGGACCGGTTCTTCGAGATCTACCAGCCCAGTCCCTACATGAACATCGTTTCCAAGGTGAAAGACGACCAGAAGGCAGTCATCCCGGCGGTGACCCATGTGGACGGGACGGCGCGGGTCCATACGGTATCGCGCGCGGTCAATCCGCTTTACTGGGATCTGATCGACCGGTTCGAGGCCCTGACCAGGGTGGGCGTGCTGTTGAACACGTCCTTCAATATCCAGGAGCCGATCGTCAACACGCCGTCGGAAGCAATCAGGACATTCCTGGCCAGCGGCGTGGACGAGCTGGCGATCGGGTCCTTCATCTGCGACGACGCCTGGCGGCAGCGGAACAGGGCCGAGGCCGCATGACCAAATGCTATTTCTCGATTGATTTCGAGGACTTCACGCACGACCTGCAACGACGGCTGGGGGTCAGGGAGCCGCGCCGGACGCCAGTGGCACTGGAACGCGCCTATGGACGCATTCATGCCTTCGCGACCCAGCATCTGGAGGTGCCGCGGCTCACCTTCTTCACCACCGGACAGGTCGCCCGGGACAACCCCGCCCTGGTGCGGCGCATCGCCGAAGACGGCCACGAGGTGGCCTGTCACTACTACGAGCACGATGACATCTTCAGCCACGACCGGCAGACGTTTCGGGACAACCTGGCCCGCGCGGTGGATGTGCTGTCGGAGGCGTCGGGCCAGCCGGTGCGCGGTTTCCGGGCGCCGAGCTTTTCGATTACCCCGGCGGTGCCCTGGGCATACGAAGAGCTGGCCAGGACGTTCGTGTATGATTCCAGCGTGGTCACGGAGAGACGCGACGACCCCGAGCAGGAGACGGACCTGTTCGTTTTCGGCGAAGACCGCCTGCACGAGATGCCGCTCTATCGGCGGCCGTTCGTGCGCGGCGCCAACGTCAAGGTCATGGGGGGAACCTACCTTAGGCTGCTGCCGACAGGCCTGGCGCTGCGCTACATGGACGAAGGGGTCGCGAAGGGGTTCATTCCGGTCGTCTACCTGCACCCCTACGAATTCCTGACCGACCACGAACACTGGGTGGCGATGCGGGAACTCGGTCACTTGCCGCTGCGGCGGCGCCTCTACTGGTCGCTGCGGCAGCACCAGTGGCACACGCTTGGCAATCGCGGATTGATGAAAAAAAAACTGCGCGCGATCGCAAACCGGTTCCGCAACGCCGGTCCGATGATCGAGCAGTTTGAGGGGTAAGGGCTGGAAAGCGATACCCTTCTCCCCCCAGGGGAGAAGGGGAATTGTCAGTGCAGCTTGCCGCCGAGGTCCTTGATCGATTCGTCGACCAGCTTGTCGCCTTCAGCGCCGCTCATCCGTTCTTTCAGGATCTCGGCGGTGGCCGTGGTCGCAACCTCTACCGCCGCGTTTCGGACCTCGCGCATGGCCGCTTCCTCGGCCTGGGCAATCTTGTCCATTGCCTGCGCCTCGCGCCGGGCCAGTGCCGTCTCGAGCTTTTCGCGGCCAAGCTCCTGCAGGCGTTCCGCCTCTTTTTTGGCGTGGTCGACGATTTCCTCCGCCTGGGCCAGGGCCTCGCGCTGCTTGCGTTTGTATTCAGCCAGGGTCTGCTGGGCTTCTTCCTTCAGGCGCTCGGCTTCGTCCAGGTCGAAGGCGATCTGCGCGATCTTGGACTGGATCGCCTGCTTGACCGCACTGCGCCCCTTCCAGACCACCAGGGCGATGAGAGCCGCCAGCGCGAGCCACAAGTACAGCAGGGTCAGAACATGTTCGTCCATGCCGCTCAGCCTTTCCCTGCACCCGACGCGTCCACCGCGCTGCCCACGGCGGCGTCGTCGGCGGGCGCACCCGAAAGCTTCTCGACGGCAGCCTTGGTGACGTCGATTGCCACGTCGCGCACGGACTTCATCGCCTGGTCTCTGGCGACCGCGATCCGCGCCTCCGCTTCGGCGACCTGGGCGTCCAGCCCTTCGTTGAACTTGGCCTCGCGTTTGGCGTTGGCTGCGGCCAGCTTGTCCAGCGCCGTCCTGATGACCTCCTGCGCCTCCTGCCGCGCTTCGGCCAGCGACTTTTCGTAGGCGGCCAGCGCCTCCTCGGCTTCCGCCTTGGCCTCGGCCGCCCGCTTCAAGTCGCCGGCGATCTTGCTTTCGCGCGCCTCGATGACACTTTCGATGCGCGGCAGCGCGACCTTGTTCAGGAGAATCATAAGGACCACGAACAGCACCGTCAGCCAGAACAGCTGGCTGGGGAACGTCGTCACATCGAACTGGGGCATGGTCCGGCTTTCCTGCCTGTCGGGCGCGCGGCCGCAATCGGCCCGGCGCCCGGACGATCAGGCAAACAGGGCGATCAGGGCAACGATCAGGGCGAACAGCGCGATGGCCTCGGTGACCGCAAAGCCGATCCAGATGTTCGCGCCAATTTCACCCTTCGATGCCGGATTCCGGGCAATGGCGCTGATGTAGCTGGCCCACACGTTTCCGACACCGATACCCGCGCCGATCATCCCGATGGCGGCGAGGCCGGCTCCGACCAGTTTCGCTGCTTCCGCGTCCATATCTGCAACCCTCTCTTATCTGAAGTTAGTTTGTGTGTTTTGACGTTTGGTCCCGATCCGCTCAGTGCAGCTCCAGGGAGTCGTGCAAATAGATGCAGGTCAGGATGGTGAAGACGTAGGACTGGATGACTGCGACCAGAAGCTCCAATGCCGTAATGGCGACCAGCGCGAGCCACGGGACGATCCCGGCGACCCCCATCATGATCACGAAGCCGGCGATCACTTTCAGAAGGACGTGGCCGACGACCATGTTCGCGAACAGGCGCACCGACAGGCTGATGGGCCGCGACAGGTACGACACCAGCTCGATCGGGATCAGGATCACCGCCGTCCATAGCGGCGCGCCGTGCGGGAAGAACAGGCTGAGGAACTTGAAGCCGTGTTTGAAGATGCCGATCAAAGTCACCGCGATGAAGATGAACATGGCCATCCCGAAGGTCACGATGATGTGGCTTGTATAGGTGAAGCTGCCTGGCAGCAGGCCGAGCAGGTTGCCCAGCAGCACGAACATGAACAGGGTGAAGATGAACGGGAAATACTTCCGGCCGCCGCTCCCCACATTGTCTCTGATCATGTTGGCGACGGTCTGATAAAGCACCTCCGCCACCAGTTGCCAGCCGTTCGGCACCAACGCGCGACGGCGCATCGCCCAGGTCAAGAAGCCCGTTGCCAGGACGACCGAAATGAGCATCCACAGGGACGAATTCGTAAATGAGATGTCCAGGCCGCCGATCTTGATGGGAATGATCGGTGCGATCTCGAACTGTTCAAGTGGATCTGCTGCCACTTGGACCCCCTCAGCCTTTTTCCCCGCCTTCACCGGGTGGACGGACGTCCTTCCCGGCATTCGCCTCGTGTTTCTCGCGCGCAGCGCGTTCTTCGAGCTGCCTCGCCGTGCGGATTGCATTCATCAGGCCCGCAGCGCAACCCAAGAATAAGAACACGATCAGTAACCACGGATGTGTTCCCAGCCACCGGTCGAGCCAGTAGCCGATCAGGATGCCGACCGCAACGCCGGCGACGAGATCGACCACGACCCTCAGGCCGACGGCCATGCCTGCCGCGTCCCCCCGTCCTTGTGGCGCCTTCGTCTGGTCGGCTCTGCGCGCCTGCGCCGCCTTGAGCCGGTCGTCGAGGTCTTTCAGGGAAGGGGATTTGCCGTTCTCTTGCATGTAACCGGACCCACCCGATCACAATCGCGGCGTTTGTCGCGTGTCCCAGGCACTTCTTGCAGCCCCGCAAAAAGCGTCCGCACCATAGTGACGGCCCCGTGGCAAGTCAAGCTGCAAGCAGGGTCGCGCGCCGCAGAATCCTGCGGTATTTGCCGAGTTTCCCGAAACCGGCATCACGCCGTCTGGCGCAGCTCCTCGGCCTGGCGCAAATCGACCGAAACGAGCTGGCTGACGCCGCGCTCGGCCATCGTGACGCCGTAGAGGCGGTCGACCCGCGCCATCGTCATGCGGTGATGGGTGACCACCAGGAAGCGCGTCGTGCCGGCGTGGGCGATCTCGTCCAACAGGGTGCAGAAACGGTCCACATTGGCGTCGTCCAGCGGTGCATCGACCTCGTCCAGCACGCAGATCGGCGCCGGGTTGGTGAGGAACACCGCGAACAACAGGGCGAGCGCCGTCAGGGCCTGCTCGCCACCCGACAACAGCGACATTACCTGCATCCGTTTGCCGGGGGGGCTTGCCATGATTTCCAGCCCCGCCTCCAAGGGGTCGTCCGACTCCGTCAGGGTGAGGTGGGCGCGGCCGCCACCGAACAGCCGGACGAACAGCTCTTCGAAGTGGGTGTTGACCTCCTCGAACGCGACCAGCAGGCGCTCCCGGCCCTCGCGGTTCAGCGTGTTGATGCCCTGGCGCAGCCGGTTGAACGCCGCGACCAGGTCTTCGCGCTCGGTGACCATCGAATCGATCTGTTCCTGGAGCTCGGCCGATTCCTGTTCGGCGCGGAGGTTGACCGGCCCCATATTGTCGCGCTCGCGGGTCAGACGTTCCAGCTTGACCTCGACCTCTTCGCGCGGCGGAAACTCGTTGCCCGCCTCCAGGCCAGCCTGTTCCAAGACACGCTCCGGCGCGCAGTCCAGCTTCTCACGGATGCGTTCTGCGGCGTCCGCCACCTGCTGGCCGGCATGTTCCAGGTCCGCCTCGCAGCGGACGCGGGCCTCGCGGGCCTCGGCAAGGCTGGATTCGGATTCCCGCAGCGTCCGGTCGGCGCTGGTCTGGTCCTGCTCGGCGCCGGCCAAGGCGTCGGCGGCGCGGCGCCGGCCCTCTTCGGCCTGTGATATCGCCTCCAAGAGCTTGTTGCGGGCGCCTTCGATCTCCGCCGGCCGGGCCTCCAGGCGCAATTGCTCCTGCCGCGCCGATTCTTCGCGCGTACGCAGGTCGGCCATGCGCTGTTCCGCGCCGGCGACCTGCTCCTTCCAGGAACGCGCCTCGCCTTCGATCGCCGACATCCGCTGCGACCGCATTTCGCCTTCGCGGGCAAGGCCGTCATAGGCGGTGCGGCGTTCCACCTGGACGCTGCGCAGCTCCGAAAGCTCGGCGCGAATGCGGTTGATGTGCTCACGCTCCTGGGCGACATCGGCCAGTCCGGCCAAGCCGCCCTCGGCCTCGGACAGGTCGGCCCTGGCTTCGTTCAGATCGGCCGCCAGCCGCTCCAGGTTCTCGTCGACCGCTGCGCGCTTGGTTTTTCCGGCCTCTGCCTGGCCCGACAGGCGGCCCAGCGCGTCGCGCGCCTCGTTCAGGCGGGCGAACGCGGCCTGGCTGTTCCAACGGGCCACTCGTTCGTTCTCGGCCGCGTCTGCTGCGGCGTGGCGCGCCGTCGCATAGGCGGCATCCGCCGCCTCGACGGTGCGTGTCAGGGCTTCCAGCTCGTTGCGCAGTTCGCGCAGGCGGTTCCGCTGTGCCAGCCGTGTGGTCGCCGCGGTCGGCGCGTCGGGGGCGACCGAATAGCCGTCCCATCGGCACAGCCCGCCGTCACGGCTGACCAGGCTTTGGCCGGGCGACAGCATCTGGCGCATCATCCGGGCGTCCGCGGCGGTGTCGACCACCCCCACGTGCGACAGGGCCCGGTCCAGCGACGCCGGGGCCTTGACGAAGTCCGACAGTGGCCGAACGCCGGCAGGCAGGTCCTGCGCCTTTGTGAAAGGTGACAGTTCCACCCAATGACGCGGCGCGTTCAGGTCGAGCGACGCTTCCAGGTCCTCCCCCAGCGCGATGCCCAGCGCCGCCTCGTAGCCGGGCTGCACCCGCACGGCGTCGATCAGGGGGGCGAACAGGTCGCCTTCGGCCGGCTCAAGAACCTGCGCCAGGGCCTCTGCCTCGGCCCCGACCTTGGTGCATTGCGACCGCGCAGTCTCCGCCTGTTCCCGGGCTTCCGCCTCGCTTTCGCGGGCAACCAGGCTTGCGGCCTCCGATTCCTCGAGGGCCCGGCGGCTGGTTTCCACCGTGGCCTCGGCGTCGTCGGCCTCAGTCCGCGCCTTTTCCAGCTCGGTGTCGGCCACCGCCTCGCCCGACAGGCTCTCTTTGCGCTGCGACAGCTCGCCGAGCTGGGTTTCCAGCCGTTCGGTCCGGTTGCGTGCTGCGGAGATTCGATGGTTCAACGCGGTCCGTTCGGCCTCGATCGCGGCGACTTTTTCGGTCATTGAGGTCAGCCGGCCTTCGCGGTCCTCGACCTCGGCCGTGACCGCGGCATAGGCGGTTCGTGCGGCCTCGATGGCCTCCGCCTCGCCTTCGCGCGCAGCGGCGATGTCCCGCGCTTCGGTTTCCAGCCGGGCCAGCGCCTCTGCGGCATCGCCTGCCAGGTTCTGCTCGCGTCCGATATCGCTTTCGATCTGGTCCAGTCGCTCGGCGATTTCGGCTCGCGCCTTCTCTACCCGCGCCTCCTCGTTCTCCAGTTCGCGCTGGGCGACCAGAAGGCGCTGCAGTTCGGCTGCGGCCTGTGCCTCGCTCTGGCGCAGGTCGGGCAGAACGGTCGTCTTGTCGGCCTGGTTCCTTGCCGCGCTGGCGGCCGCCTCGGTGCGCTGGGCGACCAGACGTTCGGCCTGTTCCAGCCGTTCCCGGGCCGCGTCCAGCGTCGCAGAGGCTTCGATCCATCTCAGATGCAAGAGGATCGCCTCCTGGACGCGCAGCTGTTCGGAGATCCGGCGATAGCGGGCCGCCTGGCGCGCCTGGCGCTGCAGCCCCTGGAACTGGCCCTCCAGGGCCCCGATCACGTCGTCAAGGCGCTCCAGATTGGTTTCCGCGCCCTTCAGGCGCAGTTCCGCTTCGTGCCGGCGGGAATGCAGGCCTCTGATACCGGCCGCCTCTTCCAGCAGGGTGCGCCGTTCCGTGGGCTTGGCGCCGATCAGTGCGCTGATCCGGCCCTGTCCGACGATGGCGGTCGAGTGGGCGCCGGTGGACAGGTCGGCAAACAGAAGCTGCACGTCCCGGGCCCGGACTTCGCGGCCGTTGATCTTGTAGGTGGACCCCTGCCCGCGGTCGATGTGGCGGGTGATGACCAGCTCTTCGAATTCATTGTAGGCGGACGGTGCCTGGCGGTCCGCATTGTCGAGGTGCAACGAGACTTCGGCCAGGTTCCGGGACGGCCGCCCCGCCGTTCCGCCGAAGATGACGTCGTCCATCTCGCCGCCGCGCATCTTCTTGGCCGAGGTCTCGCCCATGACCCAGCGCAGCGATTCGATGACGTTGGATTTTCCACAACCGTTCGGCCCGACGATTCCCGTGATCCCGGGCTCGATGAGGAGTTCTGTGGGCTCGAGAAAGGACTTGAACCCGGACAGCCGGATTTTCGACAGATGCAAGGCAGGCCTTACCGCGACTGTTAAACCCTCGTACGACGAAAGTCCTAATACAGCAGGCCTGGACTGGAAAGCAGATTTTACTCCGTCATGCCCTGCAGGATTTCGTCGAACGCCTCAAACGGCTGCGCGCCATTCACGACGCGATCGCCAATAATAAAGGTAGGCGTTGAGTTTATGTCGAATTCGTTAACGGCATCCAAGCGACCCTGAATAATTCCGTTCATCAGGTCCTCATTGCCCAGACAGGCGTCAAAATCCTCCGGCGCGAGGCCGCCGACCTGCCCGATTCGCTTCAGCGCGCCGATCGGATCGGGATCGCTGGCCCATTGGCTCTGGGTCTCGAACAGGACGTCGAGAAACCGATGGTAGCGGTTCGCCGGGGCGCAGCGCGCCATCATTGCGGCGGCCAGCCCGACCCGGTCGAACGGGAAATCGCGCATGATCAGCCTCACCTTGCCGGAATCAATGTGTTTGCGCTTCAACTCCGGCAGGGTGTCGGTGTGGAAGGACGCGCAGTGGGGGCATGTCAGCGACGAGTATTCGATGATCGTGACCGGGGCGGCCGGATCGCCCAGGATGCGGTCCTTCAGCGCCTCATCCGTCGAGAGCGGTGCCGACCATGCCGCGCCACCCACGGCGCAAAGGGCGACAAACAGCAAGCTTGCGATTTTTCGCATTAGCGCATCCTTCCAACGGCGGGATTCTCAAGGCGGCGGAGTATAGGGCAGCCCGGCCCGCGGGAACAATCACGGCCGCGTCAACCGCTCTACGGCTTGTCCTTCTGCCTGCCGATTGTGGCGGCATCGCGGCCCAGCACGCCCTGGGCGAGGCACACCAGGATCTCCTCGAGCTCGTCATCCTTGACCGTCGCCAGCAGCAGTGCGAACCGCTGCGCCGCCTCCTCGCGGGGCGGCCCGGTTGGCCTCTTGGGCGCCGGCGCCTCGGCGCGCGATGCGATATGTGTTGTCTGGCGAATCTTGAGCTGTGAGACGGCGCGAAACCCGAAATAGCGGTTCACCCGTTCGATCACGACGGGCGCCAGATGCTGCATCTCGGTGGCGACCGCACCCAAGACCCGCACCTGCAAGGTGCCGTTGCGGCGTTCTCCATGGCGGAACGACAGGCGTTCGGGCTGGGAAACCCGGGCCAGCTCCGGCCCGACCACGTCCTTCCAGTCCGTGATCAGGACCGCATGCGCGAAGCCCTGCTTGCCCAGTGCCTTGCGTGTGACTTTCGGCAGGATGGCGGCGACGGGGCGCGGGCCCTTGCCGCTGCGGCGGGTTTGCTTTTTCTGTTCCGTTTTGTCCGATTGCCGCACCGGCACCCCTTTCTCACCACCGATCCAAGGCTATAGTCCTGGCGTGATGGATATGCAAGCGACCCCGGGCGACGAGATCGCGCCCAGGCTGTTGGCCTGGTACGACAGCCATCGCCGTGATCTGCCCTGGCGGCGGCCGCCGGGCGCGCCCGGCGATCCCTACCGCGTCTGGCTCAGCGAGATCATGCTGCAGCAGACGACGGTGCAGGTCGTGCGCGGCTATTTCGACGCCTTCCTGGAACGCTGGCCTACGGTGCGGGACCTGGCGGCGGCGCCGCTGGACGACGTGCTGCAGGCCTGGGCGGGGCTTGGCTACTACGCCCGGGCGCGAAACCTGCACAAATGCGCGCGAGTGGTGACCGACGACCTGGACGGACGGTTCCCCGAGACCGAGGAGGGCCTGCGCCGGCTTCCGGGGGTGGGCCGCTACACCGCGGCTGCGATCGCGGCGATCGCCTTCGGGCGGCGGGCCGTGGTCGTAGACGGCAATGTGGAGCGGGTCATGTTCCGCCTGTTCAGGATCGACGATCCGCTGCCCGGCGCCAAGCCGCTGTTTTACGAATGTGCGGATACGCTGACCCCGGACCATCGTCCCGGCGACTATGCCCAGGCGGTGATGGATCTGGGCGCGACCGTCTGCACCCCGCGCAGGCCGAAATGCCTGTTGTGCCCGCTGTCCGACCGGTGCCGGGGGCGCGACCTGTCGGAGAACCTCCCGCGCAAGGCCCGCAAGGCGGACAAGCCGGTACGGTCGGGCCATGCCTATTGGCTGGTGCGGGAGGATGGCGCGGTCCTGTTGCGCCGTCGCCCGGACCGGGGCCTGCTTGGCGGCATGATGGAGGTGCCGGGGTCGGGCTGGACCGAGAAGGGCGCGCCGGAACAGCCGCCGCCCCTGGACGCGGACATCTGGCGCGACGTGCCCGGGCTTGTCCGCCACACTTTCACCCATTTCCATCTGGAGGTTGCCGTGCGGGCGGGTATGGTGACAGGCCGGCAGGCGGTGCCGGACGGCTGCGTCTGGTGCAGTCTTGACCGGCTTGGCGACTAGGCATTGCCCAGCGTGATGCGCAAGATCGTGTCGCATGCGCTGAAGGGCCTGACGGAGGAAGCGGAAGCATGACCAAGACCCATGCGGCATTCATGGAGGCGGCGGTGGCGCTGAGCCGCCGGACCATGGAACCCAATATCGGCGGGCCCTTCGGCGCCGTGATTGTCAAGGACGGTGAGATCGTCGGCGAAGGTTGGAACCGCGTCACCTCGGACAACGATCCCACCGCTCACGCCGAGGTGACGGCGATCCGCGACGCCTGCCGCCGCCTCGACAGCTTCACGCTGGAGGGTTGCGAGATCTATACCAGCTGCGAACCCTGCCCGATGTGCCTGTCGGCGATCATGTGGGCGCGGCTGGAGCGGATCTATTACGCCAATGCGCGCGAGGACGCAGCGGCCATCGGCTTCGACGACGACATGATCTACCGCGAAATCCCGCTGCACCCGGCCGACCGCAAGGTGCCGGCCGAACGGCTCGACCTGCCGTCCGCCCGGGCGGTGTTTGCCGAATGGGTCGATAAGGCCGACAAGACCCCTTACTAGCTTGGCCGGGCCGGATATCCGCCGGGTGGTGCCCGCTGTCTCGCCGCGGATGTCGCTTGCAAGACAAACCATTTGCGGCGTTGCACGCGCGCGGCTAAGGTCCGGCAGTCCAAAACGTCAAAAAGAAAAACAACAGACCCGCCGAACAGGGATTGCATGGAGTACTTCGTTCAGCAGCTGATCAACGGTGTCACGCTGGGCGCGATCTACGGCCTGATCGCCATCGGCTATACGATGGTCTACGGCATCATCGGCATGATCAATTTCGCTCACGGCGACATCTTCATGATCAGCGCCTTCATTGCGCTGATCTCGCTGTTGATCCTGGGCATGATCGGGCTGACCTGGGTGCCGCTGGCGCTGTTGATCGTGCTGATCGTGGCGATGATCATGACGGCGTTCTACGGATGGACCGTGGAACGGGTGGCCTATCGGCCGCTCAGGGGATCATTCCGCCTGGCGCCGCTGATCTCCGCCATCGGCATGTCCATCTTCCTGCAGAACTATGTTCAGATCGCGCAGGGCGCGCGGGTCAAGCCGCTGCAGCCCGTGATCCAGGGCGGTTTCCAGATCATGGAGGCCGATCACTTCATTGTCTCGTTGAGCTACCTGCAGGTGATCATTGTCGTGGTCACGCTGGCGCTGATGACGGGGTTCTCGCTGTTGATTGCGCGCACCTCGCTGGGGCGGGCCCAGCGCGCCTGCGAGCAGGACCGCACCATGGCAGCGCTCTTGGGCATCAACGTTGACCGGACCATCTCGCTGACCTTCGTGATGGGGGCCGCACTGGCGGCGGTCGCGGGCCTGATGTTCCTGCTCTATTACGGCGTGATCGACTTCTACATCGGCTTTCTGGCGGGCATTAAGGCCTTTACCGCCGCGGTCCTCGGGGGCATCGGATCGCTGCCCGGGGCGATGCTGGGCGGCCTGCTGATCGGGCTGATCGAGACGTTCTGGTCCGCCTACTTCACGATCGAATACAAGGACGTGGCGGCCTTCGGCATCCTGGTCCTGGTGCTGATCTTCCGTCCCACCGGCCTGTTGGGCAAGCCGGACGTGGAGAAGGTGTAGCGGCCATGGCGGTGCAGAGCGCAGCAGGGTCCGCGGTTGCCGGCGTTCAGCTGCCGGCGATGATCAAGGACAGCTTCCTGACCTCGGTGGTCGTTTTCGCGCTGGCCCTGCCGATCATCGGCATGCGCACGGTCACCGCGAAGGCGGGCCTGTCGCTGGATTTCAACATGGTCGGTGTTGCCGTTGCGGTGGCAGCGGCCTTCGTCGGCCGGCTTGCCCTGAACATCTGGTGGGCCCGGCGCCGGCAGGTCGAGACCGCAACGGCTGCGGCGGCTGGCGGACTGGACTTCAAGCGGGTTTTCGCGACGGTGATCAAGGTGGGCGTGCCGGTCACCGTGGTTTTTGCCGTGATCATGCCGTGGCTGCCGTTTGCCGACCGCTATATCCTGGACATTGCAATCCTGGTGGTGACCTACGTGATGCTGGGCTGGGGCCTCAACATCGTGGTCGGCCTCGCCGGGCTTTTGGACCTGGGATATGTGGCGTTCTATGCGGTCGGCGCCTATTCGTTCGCCCTGATTGAGACGACCTTCGACATGTCCTTCTGGGCATGTCTGCCGCTTGCCGGTGCGTTCGCGGCGCTGTTCGGTGTGTTGCTGGGCTTTCCGGTGCTGCGGCTGCGCGGCGACTACCTGGCCATCGTGACCCTAGGATTCGGCGAGATCATCCGGGTCATCCTGCTCAACTGGTACGACCTGACGAACGGCCCCGACGGGATCTCGCGGATTCCCCGGCCCAGCTTCTTCGGGCTGCCGTTCAAGCGCAGTCCGGGCGAAGGAATCGAGTCGTTCCACACCTTCTTCGGCCTGGAATACTCGTCTTTGCAGCGGATCATCTTTCTCTATTACGTGATCCTGGTGCTGGCGCTGATCACCAACTTCTTCACCTTGCGGATTCGCAAGCTGCCGGTCGGACGTGCCTGGGAGGCGCTGCGCGAGGACGAGATCGCCTGTCGTTCTCTGGGCATCAACCCGACCAACACGAAACTCACGGCCTTTGCGATCGGCGCTATGTTCGGCGGTTTCGCCGGGTCGTTCTTCGCCACCCGTCAGGGCTTCATCAGCCCGGAGAGCTTCACCTTCATCGAATCGGCGGTCATCCTGGCCATCGTCGTCCTGGGCGGGATGGGAAGCCAGGTGGGCGTCGTCATCGCCTCGGTGCTGCTGATCGGCGGCACCGAGCTGTTCCGTGATCTGGAAGAATACCGGATGCTGGCCTTCGGCGGCGCCATGGTGCTGATCATGATCTGGAAGCCGCGCGGGCTGCTGGCGCATCGCGAGCCGACGATCCGGCTGCCGGACAAGCCGGCGGGGGCCGGACCATGATCGACCCCGTCCCGCTGCCGGCCACGGTTCCTTCGGGCGCGACGCCGCTTTTGACCGTTGAGCATCTGACCATGCAGTTCGGCGGCCTGATCGCGATCGACGACCTGTCGATGGTGGCGGGCCACAGCGAGATCACGGCGATCATCGGACCCAACGGTGCCGGCAAGACCACCGTGTTCAACTGCCTGACCGGGTTCTACAAACCGACGATCGGGCGCCTTTCGCTGCATGGGGCGGAAGGCGATGTCCTCTTGGAGCGGAAGGAGGGTTTCCGCATCGCCCAGGACGCGCGAATCGCGCGCACCTTTCAGAACATCCGTTTGTTCCCCGCCATGTCGGTTCTGGAGAACCTGATCGTCGCCCAGCACAACAAGTTGATGCGCGCATCCGGCTACACCGTGCTGGGGCTGATCGGATGGCCGGGCTACCGCCACGCGGAACAGGACGCGCTGGAACTGGCCCGCTACTGGCTCGAGCAGGTCGGCTTGACCGAACGCGCGGACGACAATGCGGGTGCTCTGCCCTACGGGGCCCAGCGCCGGCTGGAGATCGCACGTGCCATGTGCACGGAGCCGGTTCTGCTGTGCCTGGACGAGCCGGCCGCCGGCCTGAATCCACGCGAATCGCACGACTTGAACCAGTTGTTGCTGTACATCCGCGACAAACACCAGATCGGGATCCTGCTGATCGAGCACGACATGAGCGTGGTGATGGAAATCTCGGACCACATCGTGGTGCTGGACTATGGCCGGAAGATCTCGGACGGCACGCCGGAGGCGGTGCGCAACGACCCGAACGTGATCCGCGCCTATCTGGGCGAGGAGGAGGACGAGGAACTGCCGCCGGAGGTGGCGGCCGACCTGTCGGCCGGGTCGGATGGCGGCGAGGGGCCGCGGACATGAGCGACATGCTGACGGTCACCGGGGTGGAGACCTTCTATGGCAACATCCAGGCCTTGAGGGGCGTGGACGTCACCGTGCACCGCGGCGAGATCGTTACCTTGATCGGGGCCAACGGTGCAGGCAAGTCCACGCTGTTGATGACGATCTGCGGCAACCCGCACCCCAGCAGCGGCCAGGTGATCTTCGACGGCGTGGACATCACCAACCAGCCGACTTTCGAGATCATCCGCCGCGGAATCGCCCATGCGCCCGAGGGCCGCCGGATCTTCCCGCGCATGACCGTCTACGAGAACCTGGTGATGGGAGGCGAGGCGGCCGAACACGAAAACATCGACGAGGATCTGGAGATGGTCTTCGGCCTGTTCCCGCGGCTTGAGGAACGCCGGGGGCAGCGCGGCGGCACGCTTTCGGGCGGCGAACAGCAGATGCTGGCGATCGCGCGCGCCTTGATGGCGCGGCCGAAGCTGTTGCTGCTGGACGAGCCGTCACTGGGGCTGGCGCCGCTGGTTGTGCGGCAGATTTTCGACGCGATCCGCCAGATCAACGAGGAGTCGGGAACGACGATCTTCCTGGTCGAACAGAACGCGTTCCACGCGCTTCGCCTGGCCCATCGGGGGTACGTCATGGTGAACGGCGAGATCACCATGACCGGCGCTGGTGGCGAACTGCTGGCCAGGCCGGAGGTGCGCGCCGCTTATCTCGAAGGCGGACACTGACAGAACACGAGAACGCTGGAGGCAACCAGGAACCACGATGGAATCGCTGTTGGGAACCTCGATCTGGGTCTTTCTGGGCCTGACCGTGATCATCACGGGCGGCGCTGCGGCCATGATGGGGCAGGCGATCGCGATCACCTGGCGGCCGTTCTGGCAGGTGGTCGTCTATTCGATCCTGCTGGGCCCGGCCGACCGGTTCCTGGTGTTCGCGCTGTTCGAAGGCACGCTTCTGTCGCTCAGCGGCTTCGTGGTCCACACCCTGACAGTCATGATGATCGCGTCGCTGGCATTTCGTATCGCGCGGGCGCGCAACATGGTGAATCAGTATCCATGGTTGTACAAACGGTCGGGTCTATTCGGTTGGCAGGCCATCGACGGCGGAGATTAGCCGCCCGGTCGGGTGGCGGGCGTTGCGCGGCAAACGCTTCGGTACTAATGTTTCGGTCAGCTATGCCGCGGGCTGAGAAACGCGTTAACGCGTTTGTCCACGCGGTTTTCACTTTGGGAGGCGAATTAGATGAAATCGATCAAAACGGTCCTCACTGCGGCCCTGGCGGGCGTTGCCCTGACGGCGACTGCGGCGCAGGCCCAAATTCAGATTGCGACAGCCGGGCCGATGACCGGCCAGTACGCAAGCTTCGGTCAGCAGATGAAGGCGGGTGCCGAGATGGCGGTTGCCGACATCAACGCGGCGGGCGGCGTTCTGGGTCAGCAACTGGTCCTCAGCATCGGCGACGATGCGTGCGACCCCAAGCAGGCTGTGGCTGTGGCCAACGAAATGGTTGGCAAGGGCGTGGTCTTCATGGCTGGCCATTTCTGCTCGGGCTCGTCGATCCCGGCGTCGGCCGTCTACACCGAAGAAGACATTCTCCAGATCTCGCCTGCCTCGACGAACCCTAAGTTCACGGATGAAGGTGGGGCGAACGTGTTCCGGGTGTGCGGCCGCGACGACCAGCAGGGTCTTGTTGCCGGCGGCTTCCTGGCCAAGAACTTCGGTGCCAAGAACATCGCGATCGTTCACGACAAGACCGCTTACGGCAAAGGCTTGGCGGACGAAACCAGGGCCGCGATGAACGCCGCGGGCAAGTCGGAAACCCTCTACGAAGCCTACACGGCTGGCGAGAAGGACTACACCGCGCTGGTTTCCAAGCTGAAGGAAAACGCGATCGACGTGTTGTATGTGGGCGGCTATCACACCGAGGCCGGCCTGATGGTGCGCCAGATGCGCGACCAGGGCATGAACACGGTTCTGGTCTCCGGTGACGCGCTGGTGACCGACGAGTACTGGTCGATCACGGGCGATGCCGGCGAGGGCACGCTGATGACCTTCAGCCCCGATCCGCGCAAGAACCCGGACGCGGCACCGATCGTACAGAAGTTCCGCGATGCGGGCATCGAGCCGGAAGGCTACGTGATGTACACCTATGCGGCGGTGCAGATCTTCGCACAGTCGGCCGAGTTCGCCGGCTCCACGGACCTGGGCAAGATCCTGCCGGTCATCAACGACAAGAGGTTCTCGACGGTGCTGGGCGTGCTCAGCTTCGACGACAAGGGCGACGTCACCCTGCCGGGTTACGTGTTATACGAATGGAAGGACGGCCAGTACGACTATCTCAACTAGTCGCGTCCGCCTGAGATGCGAAGGGCCCGTGGCTCACCCCACGGGCCCTTCTTCTTTGTGCCCCCGCCGCTGAACTCGTTTCGTCAAAGGCCTGCCCTTGTGGCAGCCAGGCCATTCAAGACGCGCCCTGGCGGGCGCTCCTCAGGGTGAGGGAAGAGTCTGGCCTTGCAGTCCGCCTTTCCCCTTACCCTGAGGAGCGGCGCGAAGCGTCGCGTCTCGAAGGGTATGGCTGCCGCTAGGCACCTAGTGCAGTCCCGCCCGCAGCTGCTGGCGCATCACGTCGATGGGGACGCTTTTGCCTTCGATCACCGTGGACCAGTAGGTCCAGCCGTTGCAGCTTGGCGCGCCCTGGACCGCCGCGCCGACCTGGTGGATCGAGCCGCGGTGGTCGGCTGAGATGATCGTGCCGTCGGCCCGTACCCGGGCGGTGTGCCGCCGGCAGGGGCTGATCAGCACGTCGCCCGCGGTCAGGAGACCGCGTTCCACCAGCCAGCCGAACGGAATGCGCGGTTCCCTGCGTTCGGACGGCGTGGTCACCAGGGTCGTGTCTTCGATCGGCTCGACCAGGGCGATGCGCGTCCGCGCCGCGGCGGCGTACTCCTCGTCCCGTTCCAGGCCCACAAAGTCGCGCTGCAGCCGGCGGCAGACCGCGCCGGTGGTGCCCGAGCCCATGAACGGGTCCAGCACCACGTCGCCTGGGTTGGTGCCGGCCAGCACGACCCGGTGCAACAGCGCCTCAGGCTTTTGCGTTGGGTGCCGCTTGCGGCCGTTCTCGTCCTTCAGCCGCTCGCCGCCGGTACAGATCGGCAACAGCCAGTCGGACCGCATCTGCAGGTCCTCGTTCAAGGCCTTCATCGCCTCGTAATTGAAGGTGTATTTCGAGCCTTGTGACCGGGCGCACCAGATCAGCGTCTCGTGCGCGTTGGTGAAGCGCTTGCCCCGGAAATTGGGCGTCGGGTTGGTCTTGACCCAGGCGATGTCGTTCAGCATCCAGAAGCCTAGGTCCTGCAGCGACGTGCCGACCCGAAAGATATTGTGATAAGTGCCGATCACCCACAGGGTGCCGTCGGGTTTCAGGACCCGGCGCGCGGCCTTCAGCCAGGCCTGGGTGAACCTGTCATAGTCCGAGAAACCGGCGAACTTGTCCCATTCGTCCTCGACACCGTCCACGCGGCTGTTGTTGGGCCGGTGCAGTTCGCCGTTCAATTGCAGGAAATAGGGAGGATCGGCGAACACCATGTCCACCGAGGATGCCGGCAGTGCGTCCATCAGTTCGACGCAGTCGCCTACCAGGATCCGGTTGCGCGGAAGCTCCACCATTTTTCGACCCGCTTTTGTGCTTTGCCAGTGCTTGGGTCGAATCATGATTCATATTGGAATCGGCGTCAATACCGCCGAATCCAAAGAATTTGGGAATACTAGATGTGGGATTCTTTGCGCATTTTACTTGGCATATCTTGCGATGGGCGCGAACGACCGCCGATGGTGTTCGGTGATCCCCTGGCGCTCGAGGCCCGTGCGATGGGCCGCCGTGCCATAGCCGGCATTGGTCTCCCAGCCGTAGCCGGGGAAGGTTAGGGCGAGCGTCTGCATCATCCGATCACGCGTGACCTTGGCGATGACGGATGCCGCGGCGATCGACAACGAGCGCGAATCGCCTTTGATCACCGTTTCCACCGGGCAGGGCAGGTCCGGCGCCCGGTTGCCGTCCACCAGGGCCACGTCCGCGGAGCGAGGCAGACGGTCGAAGGCACGCCGCATCGCCAGCATCGAGGCCTGAAGGATGTTGAGGTCATCGATCTCCCGGACGCTGGCCTCGCCCAGGCCGTGGTCGCAGCAGGACAGCAGCTGCTGGAACAGGGTCTCACGGCGCTCCGCACTCAGTTTCTTGGAATCGTCCAGCGCCGCGGCCAGGCCGGGCGACAGGCGGTCACGGTGGATGACCACGGCGCAGGCGACCACCGGGCCGGCCCACGGGCCGCGGCCGACCTCGTCGATCCCGGCGACCGCGCCCGTGAAGGCATTCTCCAGGGCGAAATCAGGCATCGTTGCCGCCCGCCTTGCGCAGCTTCTTGCGGCGGTCCAGCCGGATCTGGGCCCAGGTGGCCACCTTGAAGGCGGTTTCCCAGAACCGCCGATAAGCCCGTTTTGTCAGCTGCATTTCGCGCAGATAGATGAATCGCAACAGCCCCTGGGGCGAGGTGTGCCGCTTGGCCCGGCGGTCGGTCAGCGCCCGTGCCGCACTCAGCCACAACGTGCTGGTCACCAGGGACAAGACGGTGACCGCGACGATCATGCGATAGATCGAACTGTCGATGACGGTATGGTCGATCGCTGCGGCGCCAAGAACGAACGAGAATTCGCCCAGCTGCGCCAGGATCAGGCTGGACAGGAAGGCGCTTTGCCAGCTTTCGCCCTGCAGGTTCAGGATCACGCTGTTGAACGCGGTCTTGAACACGGTCACGAACAGCCACAGCAGCAGGACCAGGCCCAGGTTCTCCCACATGAACCGCAGATCCACCAGAAGCCCGACCGTCAGGAAAAAGACCATCAAGAGGACCGTCTGGATCGGCCCGGCGCTGGCGTGGACGTTCTGCCGCTGGGCGCTGTTGCCGACCACCAGGCCGGCCAGGAACGCACCGAAGGCCGGCGACATCCCGATCAGGCCGGCGCCGGCCGCAAATCCGAAACACAGGGTCAGCGCCGCCAGCGGTGCCAGATCGGGGCGGCCCATATAGTACGCCGCGAACGGCAGCGAGAACTTTTCGCGCCTGGTCAGGAACAGGATCACGGCAATCAGGATGATGATGGCAACCGCCACCTGGAGAACGGCCATCGCCTCGAAGTCGCCGCCGGCGAACCCGGCGATCACCAGCAGCATCGGCGCCACGGCCAGATCCTGGGCGATCAGGACGCCCACGGCGATGCGGCCGACCCGGGTGCGCAGCTCGTCGATGTCCTCCAGGAGCTTGATGGCGACCGCCGTGGAAGACAGCGCCAGCACGAACCCGAACAGCACCGCATAGGAGGTGGGCCAGCTCAAGAACCCGGCCACGATGAACATCAACCCCACCGCGGCCGCGATCTGCGCCGTCGTGGTGACGATGGCGAGCCGCCAGATGTGCCGGAAGCTGCGCAGCGACAGCTCCATGCCGACGAAATAGAGCAGCATGATCACGCCCAGCTCAGCCAACAGGGCGATCGCCGGACGGTTGGTGACCAGACCCAGGCCGCTGGGTCCGAGGATGACGCCGGCCAGGATGTAGCCGACGATGGCCGGCTGGCGCATGCGGGTCATGAACAGGCCGCACAAGGTCGCCGCGACGGCGACGATGGTGACGTCGGTGATGTGGACTTCGCCGGTCATGCCGGGTGCTCCGCGTCCCAGTCGGGCAGGCGGGCGGCTTCGCGCTCCACGTTTTCGACCGCCAGGAAGGCCGCGGTGCGGCGCCCGGCCTCGGCGACCAGGTCTTCCAGCCCAGCCACGCCCTGAAGGGCAGGCAGTCTGGAAACCCGCCAGGTCGCCGCCCAGGTCGTGGTCCTCAGCCAGGTGAGGCGGGTCATGGGAGCGAGCCAGGGCGCCATCGTGGCCGTCAGTTCGGGGGCAACGGCGCCCAGATAGCGCGTGTAGAATTCCCGCCGCGCCGGCCTGGGCAGGGCCTCCCAGTCCCCGGTCGCCCAGAAGATCGAGGTGGCCAGGCTGGCATGGGTCAGGTCCACGGCCGGCGCGCCGTACATCGCCTTGTCCAGGTCGACCAGGACCGCGCGACCCCCGGGGTCGACAAGGAAGTTCCCGGGATGGGTATCCGTGCCGACCAGCCGGACCGCCTGCGGGCATGCCCGCAGGAGATCGAGGCAGCGCTGCGCCGCGTCGATCTCAGCGGCGACCAGGCGCTGGACTGCGGCAGAGGCGCCGGCGGCGGCCAAGGCGTCGCTTTGGCGTTCGATCAGGGCCACCAGGGCGGCGGCCGGGTCGGCCGCATCTGGCAGGGGCGGGCGATCGGCGGCCGGCGGCGGGATGATGCCGTGCAGGGCCGCCAGAGCGTCCGCGACCGCATTCATATCGTCCGGCACCCTGGCCGTCCGTCCGGCGATGTCGTCCACCAGCAAGGCACCGTTGGCAAGGCCTTCGGCCGGCGGCAGCACCGCATGCAGCGCCGGCGTATGTCCGCCGGGCGCCGCGCGGCGAAAGCGGGCAGCACGCAGCGCCAGCGCATCTGCTGCCAGGTCCATTCCCTCCAGCGGCCAGCGCGGCACCCGAACCACCAGGCCGGCGCCCCGGATCCGCACATGGTCGTTGTCCAGGCCTGCGGGGGGCAGCGGCTCCAGCCTGTCGACATCGGGCGAGGGCGCCTCCGGCGTTGCGGTCAGCGCGCGGTGCAGCACAGACAGATCAAACGGAAGCGGCATCTGTCCTTCGACGGGGGCACGGGAATGTCCGGTGGTAACGGCTATTCCTGTAACCGGGGCATCAGTTCCGCAAAATTGCAAGGCTTGTGGCGGTGGTCGAGCTGAAAGTGGAGGATTTCGTCCCATCCGTCCCGACATGCGCCGGGAGAGCCCGGCAGGGCGAACAGATAGGTCCCGCGCGCCACCCCCGCGGTCGCGCGGCTCTGCACAGTAGAGGTGGCGATCTTCTGAAAGCTGATCCAGCGGAACAGTTCGCCGAAGCCGGGGATCGACTTCTCGCAGACCTGTTCGAACGCCTCGGGCGTCACATCGCGGCCGGTCACGCCGGTGCCGCCGGTGGTGATCACCACGTCGATGCCGGGATCGTCGATCCATTGTTCAAGCTGGGCCGCGATGGCCGCGACCTCGTCGCGCACGATCGTCCGGGCGGCCAGGTGGTGGCCGTCGGTTTCGACCCGGTCGACCAGGGTGTCGCCGGACCGGTCGTCCTCCAGGGTCCGGGTATCGGAAACAGTGAGGACGGCGATGTTGACCGGCTTGAAAGGCTTGGAGGTATCAATTGCCATGGCCAGCAAGCGCCAGTGTGGATTCGTCCATCGCCACATAGACCGGCCAGTCCCCGGAGATCACCGCCTCCAGCGACGGCGGTTCCTGGTCCATGCGGTAGCGGTAGATCCACAGGTTCGTCAGCACGCGTTCGATGAAGATGCGTGTCTCGCGGCTGGGGATGCTTTCGATGAACAACAGCGGGTCGCCGCGAAAATCGGCCTTGCGGCGCAATTTCTTCAGGTTGCCGGGGCCGCCGTTGTAGGCGGTCATGGCATAGAACAGGTTTCCGTCGATGCCGTTGATATCCAGCAGGTGCGACAGATAACGTTCGCCCAGGGTGACGTTCAGCACCGGTTCCAGGAGTTCGTTGCGCCGCGCCCCGCGATAGCGTGCCCGCGCCATCAACCCTGCGGTGGCCGGCATCAGCTGCTTCAGGCCGCGCGCGCCCCGCGGGCTCTTGGCCGAGGCGCGGAACTTCGATTCCTGGCGCATGACCGCATAGATGAAGGCGCGGTCCAGGTTGAAGCCACCCTCCGGCGCCCAAATAGGCAAGGGATAAAGGGCCGCATCCACCGGCCGGCCGGTGCGCCGTTCCACCGCCTCGGCGGTGCGATAGGAAACGTCAGCCAATCCGGCTTCGGCGGCGAGCGCCATCATGATGCGCGCGAACTGGGGCGAGATGCTGCCGGCAAAGCGGCGCAGCTCGGCCTCCGCGCGGGTCTGCTGGCCGATCTGGATCAGGGCCAGAGCCCGGCGTGCCGCCGGCATTCTAAGCAGGATCTGGCGGTCGACCGCATTCAGGGCCGGAAGCTCCCAGTCCAACGGCGGTTCCAGGCCCAGTGCATGGACCGCCATCAGGCCATAGAAGGTGCGCGGGTGGCGTGCGGCAAGACGCAGTGCGGCGTTCACCCGCTCGGGCTCGCCGCCGACCAGATAGGCCCGGCTGGCCCAATAGCCGCCGGCCGTCACCGACCAGGCAGACGCGGTCTTGGATTCGGCAAGTGCTTGGAAATGCACTGCTGCGGTGTCGTATCGCTGCAGCCGCCACGCCGCGAGGCCGGCCCACCAATGGGCGATCGGCACCACCGTGCCGGACCGGGCCGCGGATCGTTCGGCGACCCGCAACGCCTCTTCGTACTTGCCCCAGAAGAAATAGCCGGCGGCGATCTTGGCAAGGCTCTCGTCGAAGCTGATCGGGTCGAACAGGCGCGTGTTGCGCTTGGACTGAAGCTGCTTCAGCGACCGCGTGACATAGCCGTTCGCCACCCAGTGGCGGATCTGGCGCTGGACCTGGCGGATCTCCCGGCGCTGGGCCCGGCTGCATTTCCCGGCCTGGGCCTTGGCACGGGCGATTTCCGAGGCCCGCTGCTGCGCGATCGTCTTGGGCGGACGTTCGCCCTTGGCCGCGCCCAAGGAGACGCCGGTCGGCCGCTTTGGCGACTTCCAGCCCTTTGGTTGGCGTTTCTTGGCCAGGCGATAGACGCGGGTCGCGCCGGGATGGTCGGCATAGGCATCCATCCAGCGCTTGAGTTCCTTGTATGACGAGCGGTACTTGGTGGGGTCCATTTAGCGCTGGAACTTCACGTGCCCCATCAGCACGGGGTTGCCGATGCGTTCGATCAGGGCGTCGGCTTGCTTCCAGCGGCCGGTTTCCTGCAGCGTGAAGATCTCCGCGTAAAGTCGGGCGTCCGCGTCCTCGAGGATCTGCGGCAGTTCGGAGCGTCCGTCGAGTCGCAGGCCCGCCGGCGGCAGGGTCGCGGTATTGATTCCCGGCTGCGCCTGGGCAAAAGCCGGTGCACGCAAGCCAGTAACGCTGCAGAAGACCAGCAGCACGAACGCCGTGATTCCCGCTAACCCCTTAAGCCGCATTGTCTTTTTCCCAAACCCGGTGTCTGTGCGCACACCCATCGGCAAGCTGCCTTAACTATCCGATTCCACCGCCAACCGCAACCGCGGCCGCCTGCCGATCCTGGACGTTAACCATGAATGAACGGTAAAGCGTTTGCGATTTCAGTCAGATAGCAGCCCGGCATCCATGGCCTTCAGTTTCAGCGCGATCATGTCGCGCCAGGACATCCGTTTGTTGGCCGGGTTCCGCAGAAGATAGGCCGGGTGGAAGGTCGGCAAGGCCGGGACCGGGGCATCCAGGCCGGGGCTGGAATAGGTGAACCAGCGCCCGCGCAGCCGGGTGATGCCCTGGCGCTCGCCCAGCAGGGTGGACGCGGACTTGCCGCCCACCAGGACGAGGATCTCCGGCGCCACAAGTTCGATCTGGCGGGCGATAAAGGGGAGGCAGGCGGCGACCTCCTGGTCGGTCGGCGTGCGATTGCCGGGCGGTCGCCAGTACAGCACATTGGCGATATAGACGCTCTCCCGGTCCAGGCCCACATAGGACAGCATCCGGTCCAGCATCCGGCCGCTGACCCCGACGAAGGGCAGCCCCTGTCGGTCCTCGTCGGCGCCCGGGGCCTCGCCCACCAGCATGATCTTTGCCTCCGGATTGCCGTCGGCGAACACCAGGTTGGTAGCGGTCGCCTTCAGCGCGCAGCCGTCGAAGTCCTCCAGGGCGGCGCGCAAGTCCTCCAGGCTGTTGCAGGCCGCCGCGATTCGCCGGCCGTCCTCGGCACCTTGCGCCGGCGCCAGCGGTGCGTCGCCGCCCGCCCGTATCGCCCGTTCGCCGTTACCACCCGGCGGCGGCGCGGCAGGCGGCGGTGCTTGGGGCGCACGCCGCCGCGGCGGTGTCAGTGCCGCCGATTCCGCGTAGGCATTGACCGTCGTGCCGCCGATCGCCTCGTCGGCGCCCATTGCGCGCTGCCATTCCAGCGCCTCGATCGCCTGCGTGCGGTCTGATTTCCCTGCCATGGCCGTGCGTGTTCAATCCTGTCGGCCTGCGCGAAATGCCGCGCCGGAACCCGCCGTTTTTTGACAACTGTGTTATAGACGATACCCAAAGCCGCACGATGGTCAAAACACCGAACCGGGACGAACAGCGATGACCGAAGGCCAGTCCGAACGCGAAGCGATGGAATTCGACGTGGTGATCGTCGGCGCCGGCCCCGCGGGCCTGTCCGCCGCCATCCGCTTGCGCCAGCTTGCCGAACAGACGGGCAAGGACATCTCGGTCTGCGTTATCGAAAAAGGTTCAGAAGTGGGCGCGCACATATTGTCGGGCGCGGTGCTGGAAACCCGCGCGCTGGACGAACTGATCCCCGACTGGAAAGACAAGGGTGCGCCCCTGAACACGCCGGCCGGCAAGGACACGTTCCTGTTCCTGACCAAAAGCGGGTCGTTCCACATGCCCACTCCGCCGCAAATGAAGAACCACGGCAACTACATCATCAGCCTGGGCAACCTGTGCCGCTGGCTGGCGGAACAGGCCGAAGCGCTGGGTGCGGAGGTCTATCCCGGCTTTGCCGCGGCAGAGGTGCTCTATCACGACGACGGCAGTGTCAAAGGCATCGCCACGGGGGACTTGGGCATCACGAAGTCCGGCGAGCGCGGCCCCAACTACCAGCCGGGCATGGAACTGCACGGCCGCCAGACCCTGTTCGCGGAAGGCTGCCGCGGCTCGCTGACAAAGACCCTGTTCGACCGGTTCGCGTTGCGCGCCGACTGCCAGGACCAGACCTACGCCATTGGCATCAAGGAGCTGTGGGAAGTGGAGCCGGAGAAAAGCAAGCCTGGCACCATCGTCCACACCACCGGCTGGCCGCTGGACTCGTCCACCTATGGCGGCTCGTTTCTTTACCACCTGGACGGCAACCAAGTGTCGATCGGGTTCGTGATCGGGTTGGACTACCAGAACCCGCACCTGTCGCCTTACATGGAGTTCCAGCGCTTCAAGCATCATCTGGCGATCCGCCCGACGCTGGAGGGCGGGCGCCGCGTCGCCTACGGCGGCCGGGCGCTGAACGAAGGGGGTTTACAATCGATCCCCAAGCTGGCGTTTCCGGGCGGGCTTTTGATCGGCTGCGGTGCTGGGTTCCTGAACGTGCCGAAGATCAAGGGGACGCACACCGCCATGAAGTCCGGCATGGTGGCCGCCGAAGCGGTCCATGCCGCGTTGACGGGCGAGGCGGACGCCACGCGCGAAATCACCGCCTACGGCGATTCCTTACGCAAGAGCTGGGTGTGGAGCGAACTGCAGCAGGTGCGCAACATCAGGCCCAGCTTCAAATGGGGTTTCTGGGCCGGCCTGGTCTACAGCGCGCTGGACACTTACCTGTTTTCCGGCCGCGCGCCCTGGACGCTGAAGCATCACGGTCCCGACCACCTGGCCACCAAGAAGGCAGCGGACTGTCCACCGATCGACTATCCGGCGCCGGACGGCACGATCAGCTTCGACCGGCTGACCAACGTCTCCTTCTCCAGCACCAACCACGAGGAGGACCAGCCGGCGCACCTGACCCTGAAAGACACCGGCGTGCCCATATCGGTGAACCTGGCGGAATTCGACGCGCCGGAACAACGCTATTGCCCCGCCGGCGTCTACGAGATCGTGCGCGACGAGGGCGGCGATAACCCGCGGCTGCAGATCAACGCCCAGAACTGCGTTCACTGCAAAACCTGCGACATCAAGGATCCGACCCAGAACATCAACTGGGTGGTGCCCGAAGGCGGCGGCGGTCCTAACTACCCCAACATGTGATTGTCTCCGTTGCGGATTAAATCAACGCAGGGGTGCAGAATCCGATTGGTTACCGCGACGGCAGAACCGCGGTTTCCCGCCGGTCCGCCCAGACTATTGCGATCGCGAACATTTGAGCTAATGACGCGCCGGGGCTCGGCGCGGTAGACTGGAAGGCAGACGGAATAGTGAAGGAACGCGCGTGAAACCGAATGTGAAAACCGGCCTTGCGGCAGCTGTTGTTGCAAGCATGGCATGGGCACAGGCCACGGCCGCGGACGACACCGACCTGCAGCCGGCTGCGGTCGGCGGCCAGGACGTCACGTCCGAGTATGGCGACTATCTGGCCGGCCGGTTTGCCGAGCAGAAGAGCGATTTCCGGACGGCGGCGATGCTGTTGGCGCGGGTTCTGGAAGCCGAGCCGGAGGATCAGCAACTGCGCCAGCGGACGCTGGCGCTGAGCCTGGCGGCGGGGCTTTACGATCAGGCCCTTGTGCTTTCGCGCGAGTTGATCGAGGCGGGCGAGACCCAACGCCCGACACCGGGCGAAATGCTGGCCCTGGATGCGATCGGAAAAGGCGACTATGCAGGCGCCTTGACCATTCTGGGCGAGACCCGCAAGACGGCCATGGCGCGTTTTTCGGTGCCGATGGCGACCGCCTGGGCGCATGCCGGGCTGGACGACGTGGACGCGGCACTAGAGGCCCTGGCGGAGCTGGATGACCAGAGCGGGTTCGACCGTCTGCGTGCGTTGCATGCGGGCCTGATCCTGGAACGCGCGGGCCGCCTCGACGACGCGCTTGCCCAATACACGTTGGTCACGGACGATCTGACCCAGGGACCGGTGCGCGCGGTGCGGGCGGTCGGCCTGATCCATGAACGCAGCGGGCGGATCGAAGAGGCGCGCCAGGTCTATACGGGCTTCCTGGCGGCCAATCCCGGCGTGACCTCGCTGGAGGACGATCTCCGGCGCCTGGATGAGGGCGGCGAGGTCCCGTCGCTGGTGGACGGACCGGCCCAGGGGCTGTCTGACGCGCTCTATCACCTGTCGACCGCCGTGCGCGGCAACGTGGACTCCATTGCGCTTGCCTATGCGCGCATGTCGCTGTTCCTGGACCGGGAAAATGAGCTGTCCCGGCTGCTGGTGGGACAGATCCTGCAGGACAGGGCACGCTATCACGAGGCGATCGAGGAATTCGCGCAGGTTCCGGGCGGCACGCCTTACCACTGGCAGGCGCAGCTTGCCATGGCGGACAGCATGGAAGAGCTGGAGCGGCTGGACGAGGCGGTGGCCCTGTTGGAAGGTCTGGCCGCGGACCGGCCCGACCGTTCGGAGCCCCTGGCCAAGATCGGGGTCTTCATGCATGCCCGCAAGCGGTATGACGAGGCCGTGGACGCCTTCGACAGGGCGCTCAGCCGCCTGGTCGAGCCGCGCCAGTCCGACTGGCTGTTGTTCTACCGCCGCGGCATGGCGCTGGAGCGGGCCAAGAACTGGCCCCGCGCGGAGAAAGACTTCCTGAAGGCGCTGGAGCTGGAACCCGAGCAGCCCTACGTCCTCAACTACCTGGGCTATTCCTGGATCGAACAGGGCCTGCATCTGAACAAGGCCGAAGGCATGCTGCGCAAGGCGGTGTCGTTGCGCGAGAACGACGGCTATATCGTGGACTCGCTGGGCTGGGTGCTTTACCGGCTGGGTGAGTACGATGAGGCCGTCGGACACCTGGAAAAGGCGGTCCAGCTATTGCCCACCGATCCGATCATCAACGACCATCTGGGCGACGCCTATTGGCGGGTCGGCCGCAAGCACGAGGCGCGGTTCCAGTGGGAACGCGCGCTGAGGCTGGAGCCCGTGGAAGAGGGCATGGCGGCCAAGATCGAAGACAAGCTGCGCGATGGCCTGTCCAAGCCCGAAGAGATCCCCGTCAGCAACTGAGGACCATATGACAGCGGAGAGATCCGGCGTGGTCAGGGTGACCGCGCCGGCGAAGATCAACCTGTATCTGCATGTGACCGCAAGGCGCGGGGACGGCTATCACGAGCTGGACAGCCTGATGGCGTTCGCGGATTTCGGTGACCTGCTGGAGGCCGAGAAGGCCGAGGGCCTGAGCTTCCGGGCGAAGGGCGCCTTTGCCGCCGACATGCCCGACGACGAGGACAACCTGGTCCTCAAGGCCGCCCGCCGGCTGGCGGATGCCGCCGGCGTGCCGGCGGACGCGTCGCTGACCCTGTCGAAGTCGATCCCCGTCGCAGCCGGGCTGGGCGGCGGCGCCTCGGACGCGGCCGCGGCGCTGAAGGCGCTGTCGACCCTGTGGGGTATCGAAGCAGAGGCGGTTGACCTGAAGGCGATCGCGCTGGAACTGGGGGCCGACGTGCCGGTCTGCCTGCACGGGCGCGCGGCGTTCGTCGGGGGCATCGGCGAAAAGGTGGACCCGGCGCCGCCCCTGCCGGATGCCGGATTGTTGCTGATCAATCCGGGCGTGAAGCTGGCCACCCAGGCGGTGTTCGAGAAACGCCGCGGCGGGTTCTCGCCGGCACACCCGTTCGACCGGACGCCGGCGACCGACCTGGCGCGCCTCTTGAAGGACCGGGAGAATGACCTGACCGAAAGCGCGGTCAGGATGTGCCCCGTGATCAAGGACGTGCTGGCGGCGCTGGAGAAGCTGCCGGGCTGTCACCTGGCCCGCATGTCCGGCAGCGGAGCCACCTGCTTCGGGCTGTTCGACGACCTGGAGACCGCCGCGGCATCGGCGTCGGCGGTGCGCGACAAGACCTGGTGGGTGCGTCCGACCCGGCTGGCGCTCAGGCCCGCGTGACCGCTTGAAGCGGCGCCGCGCCTGAACTAGTTTCCAGTCCACGGTTGGGGCGTAGCCAAGCGGTAAGGCAACGGGTTTTGATCCCGTGATTCCCAGGTTCGAATCCTGGCGCCCCAGCCATTGCCAGCCGCGCCTGCGTGGCGGCACCATGCCCTCCCATGCAATACGCCATCAACCTCACCGCGTCCGTCGAAACGGATGCCCCTTTGCGCGCGCAATGGGTTGAATTGGAACGGTTCGCGCCGGAAATTGCAATGTCGGCACTGGGGCATCCGCCGCATGTGACGCTGGCCTTTTACGACACCATCGCCGAAACCGAGGTGCACGCGGTTATGGGGTCCGTTTTTGACAGCGCCTCTGTCGTGCGCCTTCGCTTCGCGGCGCTCAGGTGCTTCGAACATCCAGCCTTCTTGGTCTGGGCTGCACCCGACCCGTCGGATGATCTGTCCCGGCTTCATGCGGCGGTTCACGAGGCGATCGACCCGGCGCGCTGCCAGGAACACTACCGTCCCGGCCAGTGGGTGCCGCATGCCACCTTGGCCATCGGGATCCCGGAGGACCGCCGGTTCGAGGCGCGCGCCCTGGCAGCGCGGGCCATCGAGCCGTTCGAGGTGGTTTTCGACACCGCCGATTGCAGTGCCTTCTTTCCCGTCAGACCGATCGCCCGGCGTCCGCTGCTCCCCGCCCCTTGAGGCTTCTGCGCGATGGGCGTCGGAACGTGATCGCGGCAATTGAAGTCCTGCCCTGAATTGTGTTGAATCAATTTCCGGACGGGGTTTTGCGCATAGAAGTGTCCTGCAGAAACCGGTCCGAAAACCTGTTAACGGCCGTGCCCGCCAAGCCGGGGGTGGACCGGAGACGGACGGCACCGGGGGTTTCGGACCGGGAGGCCGAGAATGCAAGGCAGGATCCTTCTGGTGGACGACGAGCCGGCGATGCGAGAAATGATCGCCCTGGCTTTGAGCAAGGCCGGATTCGCCTCCGTTTCAGCCGGCGATACCGACGAAGCCGAGGCGGAACTGGGGCGCGAGACGCCCGACCTGATCTTGCTGGACTGGCAGCTTCCAGGAAGATCGGGCGTGGAGTTCGCGCGCGATCTGCGCAGCGACCGCAACACCAGGGACATCCCGATCATCATGCTGACGGCGCGCGGCGGCGAGGACGACAAGGTCAAGGCCCTGAACCTGGGCGCGGACGACCATATCACCAAGCCTTTCGCACCGCGCGAACTGGTGGCCCGGATCGAGGCGGTGCTGAGACGCAGCCGGCCGGACATGACGCACACGATCCTGAAGGTGGGCGGGCTTGCTCTGAACCCCGGGGCCTACAGGGCATACGCCGGCGACAGGCCCGTGGACCTGGCGCCCACCGAATTCCGGTTGCTGCGGGTCTTCATGTCCCACCCCGACCGCGTCTACAGCCGCGGCCAGTTGCTGGACCTGGTATGGCGGGACAACCTGGACGTCGGCGAACGGACGGTCGACATGCATGTGAGCAATCTCCGCAAGGCGCTGGAACCCTATGGCATGGACCGGTGGATCCAGACCGTTCGCGGCATCGGCTACCGGCTGTCCGAGTGCCATTGACCATGCTGCGGGCCTGGCGCAACGAACTGATCTGTGTCGCTCTCGGGGGCCTCGCCCTCTGGTTCGTGGGAACCCTGACGGGAATTGGGTACATCTTGCTGGGCGCGGGCTGCATCGCGTATCTGGGCTGGCACATCTTCAATCTGGTGCGCCTGCAGCGCTGGATCGTCGCAGAGCACCGATCCCGCCTGCCGGTTTCCGCGGGTCTCTGGGAGGCGGTCTTCGACGGCCTGCAGCGCCACCAACTCGATGCACGCCAGCGGACCAGGTCGCTGGTGCGGACCCTGTCCGATACCCGTTCGGCGGCAAGCCGGCTTCCCGACGCCCTGGTTGCGCTGGATGCGGAGAAGCGGATCCTCTGGTTCAACAACGCCGCACGACGCCTATTGGGCCTGCGCACGCCCGAAGACATCGGTGGGAACCTGGCCGAGCTGGTCAACCACCCCCTGCTGGAAGACGGTCTTGCGGAATCGGACGTCAGCCGGTCGGTGGAGATCCCGTCGCCGGCCAACGGTGCCTGGATGCTGAGCGCGCACCTGACCGAAACCTTCGGACAGGACGGCGGCAGGATGCTCGTGGCGTGGGATATCACCGCGCATCACCAGATCGACCAGGTGCGCCGCGATTTCGTGACCAACGTGTCCCACGAACTGCGCACGCCGATCACCGTCTTCCGCGGTTTCCTGGAGCCTCTGCGCGCCATGGCGCCTTCGGCGGACTTCATCCGCCCGCTGACCCTGATGGACGAACAGGCCCGGCGCATGGAACTCCTGGTCAACGACCTCCTGACGCTGTCGCGGCTGGAGATGGGCGGACGGCCGCTGTCCCGCGCGCCGGTCCCGATCGCGGCGATGCTGGCGGAAATCGTCGACCAGGCGGAATCGCTGAGCGGCGAGCACCGGCACCGGTTGATCCTGAACACCGACCCGGCCCTGTCGCTGCGGGGCGACAGGCAGGAGCTCTACAGCGCCTTCTCCAACCTTGTGTTCAATGCCGTGCGCCACACGTGGGACGGCACGGTGATCGATGTCGCCTGGGAGGCTGCGCCCGACGGGCCCTGTCTGACCGTGCGCGACTATGGCGGCGGCATTCCGGCCCAGCATCTGCCACGTCTGACGGAACGCTTCTACCGGGTCGACCAGGCGCGGTCACGGGGCAGTGGCGGCACCGGGCTGGGCCTGGCGATCGCCAAACACGTCCTGGAACGCCATGGCGGCGACCTGAAGATCACCAGCCAATTGGGCCGGGGCAGCACCTTCGCGTGCCAGTTCCCCGAGGCCCTGGCGGTCAGGGACGACAGCTATCCGGGCTACGAAAGGCAGGCCCGTCGGGCCTGAGCGTTCCGGCCGGCCCGCGTGATCGCGCCCTGTCGCGGAAATTGCGAAAAACCAATTCATCATAACAAAACCATGACAATCGGACGGCATATTGCCGCCGATTCAGATCGGGGCGGGCCCTCTCCGGGGCGCGCTTGCCCGGGGGTGCGGCGAACCGGTCATGGTACATGGCACACGGGAGGTGACTGTGAAAACCAAACTCGTCGCATCTGCCGCCACCGCGGCAAGCATTCTTCTGGTTGCAGCGTCGGCAGACGCCCGCGACCTCATTCAGAACAAAGGTTCCGATACGCTGGTCAACGTCGCCCAGGCCTGGGCGGAGGAATACCAGAACGTCGATTCCAGCGTCGCCATCGCCGTCTCCGGCGGGGGTTCCGGCACGGGCATCGCCGCCATGATCAATGGCACCGTCGATATCGCGAATGCCAGCCGCTCCATGAAGCAGAAGGAAATCGATCTGGCCAAGTCGAAAGGCCAGAATCCGGTCGAGCATATCGTCGGCTACGATGCGCTGGCGGTGTTTCTGCACAAGGACAACCCGGCTGACATGATGTCCATCACGCAGCTTGCCGAGATTTTCGGTGAAGAGGGCGAAACCGACAACTGGGAGCAGATCGGCCTGTCCATCGACGGCTGCAAGGGCAACGAAATCGTCGTCGTCAGCCGTCAGAACAACTCCGGCACGTATGCCTATTTCCGCAAGGCCGTGCTGGGCGGCAAGCGTGACTATCGGATGGGCACGCTGGACATGCATGGCTCCAAGGACGTGGTCGACCTTGTCGAAAAGACGCCCTGCGCCATCGGCTACAGCGGCCTTGCCTATGCGACCGACCATGTGAAGATGGCGTGCGTCGCCACAGAAGACGGCGGCAGTTGCGTCAGCCCGTCGGTGGCAACGGCCAGCGACGGGAGCTATCCCATCGCCCGCCCGCTGTTGATGTACACGAACGGCGAGCCCGAGGGGAAGATCAAGGAATACCTGGACTGGATCCTGAGCGATGTCGGCCAGTGCATCATCCTGAAGAAGGGATACGCACCGGTCCGCGCGGTTCAGTGCGACTGACCTGATATCGCCCGGCCGGTCACCCTTGTGGCCGGCCGGGATACTACAGGCATTCCCTTCGGGATATCCATGCGGATCGGGACGTCCGACCGGACCGGTAGCCGTGCCGCGCCCGCGGCCGACGACGGTGTCGTGACGGGCGATCAAAGCGGAGCAGTTTCAAATGGCACTTTATGAAGAACGCCTGGCCAAGGATCTTGCGCGCATTCGCAGCAACGTGGCCACCCTCGGCGCGGCCGTGGAAAAGGCCCTTGGCGATGCCGTGCACGCCAGCCTGACCGGCGACAGCAAGACCGCAAACGAGACGGTGCTTGGCGACCACGCGATCAACCACCAGGCAAGCGAGGTCAATCGCCAGTCCTATGCCTTCCTGGCGGTGCACCAACCCGGTGCCGGCCATCTGCGGCAGATCGCTGCGATCCTGCGTATGGCGGGCGAACTGGAACGCATCGGCGACTATGCGGTGACCATCGCACGCGAGGCGCTTCAACTGCCGCATGCACCGACAGGCCTGATCCTGGACGAGCTGAAGGCGATGGCGACCCAGGCCCAGGAAAGCCTGGAGCAGGCCATGGCGGCTTTCAACGACAAGAATGCGGACCTTGCCCGCGAGACCTGGACCACGGCAGGCCAGGGCAAGAGCCGCGGCGACATGATGTTCGACGACCTGATCGGCGAAAGCGAAAGCCAGCGGGAACAGATCCGCTACCTGTTCGACATGTTGATCATCATCGGACGCTTGAAACGCGTTAGCGACCGGGCCCGGAACATCTGCGAAGAGACGCTGTTCACGATCACCGGCGAAAGCAAGCCGAAGAAGACCTACCGGGTCATGTTCCTGGACGAGGCCAACAACTGTCAGAGCCAGATTGCCGAGGCGGTGGCGCGCCGGACCTATCCCGACAACGGTGAATACTCCAGCGCCGGCAAGACGAACGGGGCGGATCTGGCGCCGGGTCTGTTGGATTTCATGCAGTCCAAGGGACTGGTGCATGGCGCGGTGACGCCCAACAAGCTCGATCCAAGCGTCGACAAGGCATCGGCCTACGACATCATCGTCAGCCTGCAAGGACCGATCAGCGACTACCTGCCGGAACAGCCGTTCCGCACCGTTTTCCTGGAATGGGATGTGGGCACGACGCCGTCGGGGAGCGAAGCCACTGAAGAGCTCTATGCAGGCATGTATCGCGAGATCTCCGCCCGCGTGCGCGACCTGATGGAAACCGTGACCGGCGACGAGGCCGACTGACATGGCGGACGTTACGAAGCCCCTGGGGCAAGGGATCGCCGCCGGCTACGAAGACATCGATCGGCGCGACACGGCCTGGTACATCGATCGGGTCGTGCAGGTGCTGGTCTTCATCGGCGGGATCTCCGCGATCATCTTCGTGATCGGCATCTTCGTGTTCGTCACCAAGGAAGGGCTCGGCTTCATCATCGGTCCGTTCGAGTTCGGCGAGTTCTTCGGGTCGACCCGGTGGAAGCCGACTTCCGAGTGGAAGACCACCTACGGCATCCTGGCGCTGGTCGCCGGCACCGCCAGTGTCACCGGGCTTGCGATGATCGTGGCGATCCCGTTCTCGCTGGGCGCGGCGATCTACATCGCGGAATTCGCCACCGGCAAGACCCGGGAGACGCTGAAGGTCCTGGTCGAACTGCTGGCCGCCATCCCGTCGGTGGTCTGGGGCTTCATCGGCCTGACCATCATGAACCCGCTGATCATCCAGGTCTTCGACGTGCCGGTCGGCCTCAACGTGCTGAACGCCGGCATCATTCTGGGCCTGATGGCGGCCCCGATCATGACGTCGATCGCCGAAGACGCCTTGAAGGCGGTCCCCGACCGCTATCGCGAGGCGGCCGAGGCGATGGGTGCCACCCGCTGGCAGGTGACCTTCAGGGTTGTGCTGCCGGCGGCCAAGAACGGCCTCCTGGGCGCGGTACTGCTGGGTGTCGGACGCGGCTTCGGCGAGACCATGGCGGTGCTGATGGCCAGTGGCCATTCCATCAACCTCCCGGACAGCATCTTCGATTCGGTGCGGGCGCTGACGGCGACCATCGCCGCTGAACTGGGCGAGACCGCGGTGGGTTCCGACCACTACCAGGCGCTGTTCACCATCGGCATCTTCCTGTTCGTCATCACTTTCATCATCAATCTGACCGCCGACCTCATCGTCCGCGGAATCCGCAAGGGTTAAGGGGAAGGGTCGCCACCATGTTCGAAGCAAGCGATCTCAACGTCCAAAACAACCGCCGGCAGGGCCTGATCCGTATCCTGTTCATGATGATGACCGGGTTGTTGATCCTGCCCGTGCTGATCATCCTGACCACCCTGATCGTCAAGGGCGGTCCCGCCATCTCCTGGGAGTTCCTGTTCGACGACCCCAGGGACGGCATGACCGCGGGCGGTATCTTCCCGGCCCTGGTCGGCACCGTCTGGCTGGTCGCGGTCGCGCTGTTGGTGTCGGTGCCGCTGGGCATAGCCGCGGCGGTCTATCTGAGCGAGTTCGCGCCCGACAACTGGTTCACCCGGGTCATCAATCTGGCGATCATCAATCTGGCCGGTGTCCCGTCCATCGTGCACGCGCTGTTCGGCGTCGGGGCCTTCGTTCTGTTCTTCGGGTTCGGGACCAGCATTCTGGCCGCCAGCCTGACGCTGGCGATCATGACCCTGCCCATCGTGATCGTCGCGACCCGGGAGTCGCTGCAGGCGGTGCCCCTGGCCTTTCGCGAGGCCTGCTGGAACATGGGTGCGACCCGCTGGCAGACGATCCAGCGTGTGGTGCTGCCCAACGCCGTCAGCGGCATCCTGACCGGTGTCATCCTGGAGGTGTCCCGGACGTCCGGTGAGACCGCGCCGATCATGTTTACCGGCGCGGCTTTCTTCCTGCCGTTCCTGCCGACGAGCGTGTTCGACCAGACCATGGCGCTGTCGCTGCACCTGTTCGTGGTGTCCACCCAGGTGCCCAATGTTCCCGAACACCTTCCCTATGGCGTTGCCCTGGTGCTGATCGCCATGGTGCTGACCATGAACGCCCTGTCGATCGGGTTTCGCGTTTACCTGCGGGGGAAAAAGAAATGGTAGAGGCAGTCACCGAGGCGGGCGGGGCGACGAGTGGCACCGTCCAGTCCATTACCCAGGCGCAGACGGCGCAGCCGAAGATCGAGGTCAACAACCTGTCGATCGCCTATGGCGGCGTTCCGGCGCTGGTCGGGGTCAACCTGGACATTCGCGAGAACGAGATCTTCGGGATCATCGGACCCGCCAACAGCGGCAAGACGTCGTTCCTGAAGGCGATCAACCGGATGGACATGTTCACCTCTTCGATGCAGGTGACGGGCGACATCGTGATGAACGGGCGCAACGTACGCGACTGGCGCAACGTCTATGCGCTGCGCCGCCGGATCGGCGTCGTGTTCCCGCTGCCGGTCGGGCTTCCGATGACGGTCTACGACAATGTGGCGCTGGCGCCGCGCCTGGCCGGCGTCAGCAAAAAGGCCGACCTGGACGAGATCGTCGAACGTTGCCTCACCCGGGCCGCGCTGTGGGACGAGGTCAAGGACCGGCTCAACTCGCTTGGCAGCTTGCTGTCGGGCGGCCAGCAGCAGCGCCTGACGATCGCGCGGGCCCTGTCCCAGGAACCGGACCTGTTGATGCTGGACGAGTTCTCCATCGCCGTCGATCCGGTGACCACGATGCGGATCGAGGACGTGCTGAAGGAACTGAAGCGCGAGATGACCATCATCCTGGTGGCGAACCTGACCCAACAGGCGCGGCGTCTGGCGGATCGCACCGCGTTCTTCCTGATGGGGAGCTGCGTGGAAGTGGGCGACACCGAGGCGCTGTTCACCGGCGAGGTCCAGGACAGCCGTACATCCGACTACATTGCCGGCCGGTTCGGCTAGGACGGGGAGAAGAAGCCGATGCAAGAAGGGCAGATCAGTCTACAGCTTGCCGAAACCCCCGAGGCCAATGAACCGGATCCGGCGAACGCGCTGGCCATCCAGACCCGGGGTTTGAACCTCTGGTACGGGACCTTTCAGGCTCTGTTCGACGTCAACCTGAACATCAAGAAAGGCATCATCACGTCGCTGATCGGGCCGTCCGGCTGCGGCAAGACGACGTTCCTGCGCAGCATCAACCGGATCAACGAGCGCCTGGGCTACGTGACCACGGAGGGGGCGATCGAGGTCTATGGGCACGACATCTACGCCCCGGGCGTGGAGCTTGCGCAGGTGCACAAACAGGTCGGCATGGTCTTCCAGCGTCCCAATCCGCTGCCGCTGTCGATCCGCAAAAACACTCTGTTCGGCCTTGGCCTGCACGGGGAGGGCGGCTCGAGGATGCATAAGAGCGAAAAGGACGAGATCGTCGAGCAGGCGTTGCGCCAAGTTCTGTTGTGGGACGCGGTCAAGGACAAGTTGGACCGCAAGGCGACGGAGCTGTCCCTGGAAGAGCAGCAGAAGCTGTGCATTGCCCGGCTGCTGCCGGTGAAACCCACGGTCTTGCTGATGGACGAGCCCTGTTCGGCACTGGACCCCAAGGGGACGGAAGCGGTCGAGGAACTGATCTGGGGGCTGAGCGGCGACTACACCATCGTGATCGTTACCCACAACATGGCCCAGGCGCGCCGCGCCAGCAACGAGTGCATCTTCATGCTGCTGGGCAAGGTGGTGGAACACGCTGACACCGCGGGCATGTTCGTGACGCCGGCGAAAAAGGAAACGGCCGACTACATCGAAGGCCGCTACGGCTGAGCGCCGGACGGCGCTGCGCGAGAGCCGACCAGGCACCAGCGAACACGACGGCGTCGTGGTCTCGACGGACAGCTGTGTGAACGCCGCCATTCTTTCGGAATGGTTGCGAGAAGGGCATGCGGCGCGTTGGTTAAGCGTGTGGTTAGGTTAACACTCCTGACTTCCGATCTCTCTCATTGCATACGGGCGTAACCTTAACGGCGCCTGCAGGGGGGTATCGACCGTCCGAATTAACTGCGAAGACCGCGGATTTCCCGGGGTCCGCGACGGACCGGTCGAAGACTTCTGAAAACTCGATCAAATTCTATCTAAATTATTGAAAAACAAAAACATTTGGCGACGCATTCACACCCTGTTAAGCTCGCCCCATGACTTACGCAGTGAAACATGGGGCGACCACTTTGGGCGCCGGACAACGTGGCTGGTTGCGTTCGGCCATGACGCCGAAGACTGGCACGTTCGACCGCGAATGGTGGGTGAACCGCGTTCGCGAGGAAACCGGAAAATCGCTGAGCGAGCAGACCCTGGAGATCCGCAGGCTGTCGGCTGGGCCGGGCCGGATCCAGTCGGAAGAGTACTACGAGTACGGTCTGTATGACGACCGCCAGTTCAGCGACGCCGCGCGCGCGACATTCGTCGGCAAGGCAGCCTGGGCGATCTTGGCGTGGCGATTCAACGAGGCGAGCGCCCGGGACCCCGGTTACGACCGGGTCAAGGCCTTGGGTTACCTGTCACGCAGGGGAACCCCGGTGCCGTTGATCTATGCGATCTACCAGAGCAATCCGACGGCGGGCTCGCAGATCAAGACCATTTCCGATGCCGAGGCGCTGGGTCAGTTCCTGCGCGAGGAGATCACCTACCCCTTCGTGGGCACGCCGGTGCGGCTGGGCACGAACGGGACGCCCGTGACGGTGTTCGGCTACGATCGGTTGCTGGACTGCATGATCCTGGACGACGACCGACGGGTTCCGGTGATTCACTTCATCAACGCCGTCCGCCGTCACGGCGACACGGGCTACGTCTTCGAGGAAGCCCACCATCCCTATCCGCAGTTGATGCCGCTGTGCGGCACGCATGTGACCTCGATCCGGATGATGGTGTTTCGCGACGGCGACAAGCACCGGATCGTGCGCCCCGTCTGGATCATCCCCTGCACCCACCGGCCGCAGAACATGATTGGTCGGTCCGGACAACTGGTGGCTAAGACCGCCCCAGATACGGGTCGTGTGTCCGGTGCGATATGGCAGCGCGGCGCAATTGGCGAGCCCGTTTCGCATCACCCTGATACGGGAATCGCACTGGAGGGCGCAACAATCCCGATTTGGAAGCATGCCACGGCGATGGTGCGTCAGCATGCTGATTTGTTCCCGCGCCTGGGGCTGCAGCGTTGGGACGTCGCCCTCACCGATCGCGGGGCCGTGGTGACCTGGGTCAGCGGCCAGCCGGACATCCAGACCATTCAGAAAGGCTGGCGCAAGGGGCTTCTGGATGGGCCGCTCGGCCAAGCCCTGTGCGAGGACGCCTGACGCCCCGACAGACAGCCCGGTTCAGCCCTCTTCCCGCTTCAAAGCGTGTCCGTTGATGCAGTAGCGCAGCCCGCTTGGTTGCGGGCCGTCGGGGAAGACGTGGCCCAGATGGCCGCCGCAGGCGGCGCACAGCACTTCGGTGCGGCGCATGAAAAAGCTTCGGTCCTCTTCTTCCGTGACGGCGTCCTCTTGGACGGGCGCATAGAAGCTGGGCCAACCGGTCCCGGAATCGAACTTCGTTTCCGAAGCGAACAGCGGCGTGCCGCACCCGGCGCAGGTGTAGACGCCTGCCTCCTTGCTGTCCCAAAAGGGGCCGGTAAAGGCACGTTCCGTCCCCTTCTTTCTCAGAACCTTGTATTGATCGGGCGAGAGGATCTCCCGCCACTCCGCGTCGGTTTTGTTTACTTTTTCCGGCATACCTGCCTCCATTCCTCAATTCGGCGTCAGCTTTTGCAGCCCTGCAATGCAAGGACCCGTTCCAGAAGGTCGTGCATCGGTCCGTCGGCGATGCCCAGTTGGTCCAGCGCCGCGACCGTGTTGGTCAGATACTCGGCGCAGGCGCCGAGCCGGCCGCGCGCTTCCGCGATCTGCCGGGCGGTTTGTTCCATCGTCAGACCGCCCGCATACCGCTCGGTCTGCCGGTTGATCACGAAAGCGATTGCCGGCACCCGTCCTCGGTCGGTCCGGAGCCTGACCCAGGTCGGGAGGTAGCTGCCGGCAACCATCTCGCGTTGCCAGACCACGTCCAGCTCCTCTTCGACCTTGTCGCCCTCGATCCGAAAGGCGATGCCGGCGCAGGATCCGCCCCGGTCCAACCCCAGCATCAGGCCGGGGCATTCCGGCGTGCCGCGACCCACCGGCGTGGAAAGGCAGAACCGGCGGTGATAGCCGTAGCACAAGGCCGGCTGCTGCTCTGCGAAGTGGAATGCCGGGTTCCACATCAACGAGCCGTAGCCGAACACCCACACATCGCTGCCGGGGCGCACCTTCTTCAGGGTATCCTGGCGCGACGTGAGCCGCTCTTCCGGCGTCAGGGCCTTCAGGAGGCCCAGCCGTTCGGCCTCCTGGACGATCTCCTGGACCAGTCCGCTTTTGATATTGTCCCTGTTCAACGTCATGGGCGCCGGTCGAGCCTCCGTTTCATCCGAGGCACAATATGGTTCAGGTCAGCGCCTTTTGCAGTCCCTAAACTGGTTCCAGCGCGGGGATCGCGGAACCTAGTGCGGCAGGTCGGCCAAAAGGACCTCGCTGTCGTCCAGCGCCTCGATCACGAGGTGCGGCTCGTTCCGCAGCACAGCGCCATCGCGCGCTGCGAGTTCGGTCCCGGCGACACTCAACCGGCCCCGAGCGGGGACAAGATAGCCTTGCCGGCCGTTACCCAGGCCATGTTCGATCGTCTGGCCGGCGGCCAGCGTACCCGCGTAGAGCGTCGCGTCCTGATCGATCGGCAGTGCCCCGGAGATGTCTGGCTGGCCCGACGCCAGGGCCGTCAGGCCTGCGGCGGCGGTTTCCTTGGGGAAGGCGCGGGTTTCCCACCGCGGGTCCCGTCCGTGCTGGTTCGGCTGGATCCAGATCTGGAAGATCTCGGTCAGCTCGTCCTCCAGATTGTATTCGGCATGGACGATACCGCGCCCTGCCGACATGACCTGGACGTCGCCGGCCACCGTGCGGCCCTCGTTGCCCAGATGGTCGCGATGGGTGATCGCCCCGCTCCGCACGTAGGTGATGATCTCCATGTCCCGGTGGGGATGGGGATCGAACCCCGACGAAGGTTGGATCTGGTCGTCGTTCCAGACCCTGAGCGGGCCGACGCCCATGCGTTGCGGATCGAAATAGCTGCCGAAGCTGAAATGGTGGCGCGCATTCAGCCAATCGAGCTGGAATCGGCCCAGGCTTTCGAACGGGCGCCGCTGAACGGTCATGCCGCAGCCTTGCCGACCGTTTCGCGGCCATGCGGTGCCCGGTAGTCCAGTTCGGGGCCGACCGGCACGATGCGGGTTGGATTGATGGTCTCGTGGCTGCCGTAATAGTGCCGGGTGATGTGGTCCATGTTCACGGTCTCGGCCACCCCCGGCACCTGATAGAGCTCGCGCGTGTAGGCCCACAGGTTCGGATAGTCGACCAGCCGCCGGCGATTGCACTTGAAGTGGCCGTGATAGACCGGATCGAAACGGATCAGCGTGGTGAAGAGGCGCCAGTCCGCCTCGGTGATCCGGTCGCCTGCGAGATAGCGCTGTCTCGACAGACGTTCTTCCAGGCTGTCGAGGGTTTCGAACAAGGCCGTGACCGCCTCTTCGTAGGCCTACTGTTTCGTCGCGAAGACGGATTTGTAGACGCCGTTGTTGACCGCGTTGTAGACCCGCTCGTTGATTGCGTCGATCTCGCCGCACAGGGCTGCGGGATAGTAGTCACCAGGCACCGCCCCGACCGCGTCGAAGGCGGAATTGAACATCCGGATGATTTCCGACGATTCGTTGCTGACGATCGTGTTGCGGTGCTTGTCCCACAGAACCGGCACGGTGACACGGCCCGTATAGTGCGAATCCGCCGTCGTGTAGACCTGGGCGAGCCGCTGCGCGCCGTTGACGGTGTCGGGAATGACGCCGTCATCCGGCTCGAAGGTCCAGCCCTCATGCCCCATGATCGCGTTCACGACCGACAGCCCGATCATGTCATCCAGCCCCTTGAGGCTGCGGAAGATCAGGGTGCGGTGCGCCCAGGGACAGGCGTAGGAGACATAGAGATGATAGCGCCCGGCTTCGGCGGCGAACCCGCCTTCGCCGCTGGGCCCCGCGCTGCCGTCCGACGTCACCCAGTTCCTGAACTGAGCGCTGGACCGGACGAACCGGCCGGCCGACTTCTTCGTGTCGTACCACTTGTCCTGCCACTTGCCGTCGACCAGCAAACCCATCTCGACTACTCCTTCGCTGACGTGCCGGGGTGCGGCCCGGCCTTTCCACGCCTTGAGATAGTTTCCCCGAAGGGGAAGACAATCAGTTTTGGGCGAACAAGATTATCTCCACTGCGTCAACAATGGAGCGGTTCTGGGGATTAGCGGGCTTCCCGTCGCCAGGCCAGCGCGGCCAGCCCCAGCACCACTAGCAGCACCACCAAGCCTGGCAAAAGCGGGATGTCGCGGACGCCGGTGACGATATAGTCGCCATTCACCCTGAGGCCCATCCAGCCGCGCCCGCCGGCACGACGCCCCGGTGCGACCTGTCGCACGCTGGGTTCGCCATCGGCCAGCCAATGCAGGGTGCCGCCGCTTGCGTCAGCGACCACACGCATTTCCGTCTCGCTGGCGGTCACGTCGCGCATCTCCTTCGGATTGAGCGCGCCGGCCGCCGCCATGGCGACGCGGTCGCCGTCACTGACCCGGTAGAGCCCTGCCTGGGTCAAGGGCAGCTCGGCCGTGTACCGGCCGCTTCCCATGTCGGTGAGTTCCAGTTGCTGGATCTCGCCGTCCGGGGCGGTCACCTCCACCACCGGGGACATGGGATCGACGCTGCGCAGGGTCACCAGCAGCGTGTCGCCGTGCGCTTCTGCACGCAGGTCGCTTTCTTCCAGCTCGGGTTCCTTCATCAGCCAGTGCGCCATGCGCCGCAACAGCTCCGCCTGCGGACCGCCGCCCTCATAGCCGCGCGCCCACAGCCAGATATGGTCGCTCATAAGCTGGGCCACCCGGCCTTCGCCGTACCGGTGCAGGATCAGGAGCGGCCGTCCGTCCGCGCCGCTCATCAGTTGGCGGCCCTGATCGGGCACAACGTCGATCAGGCGGAACCAGCGGCCCCAGCGGGGGTCCGTGTCGCCCGTCAGCCCGGCGCTGCCCGGCAGATCCGCAGTGACCGGGTGGCGCAGGCCATCGCCGGTGATCCGGGGCTGATAGCCGAACTCCAGAACCTCTCCGGTGGGTTCGCCTGGCAACACCTGGCCCAGGGGCGTGCGGTAGAGGCTGAAGGGCGTGGCGAAGGACGGTCCCGCGGCCTCCAGCAAGGCGCCGCCATTCTCCACGTATTCGACGATGTTGCGCAGGTAGGCGCTGGGCAGCACCCCGCGCCGCCGGTAGCGGTCGAACACGATCAGGTCGAATTCGGCCAGCTTGACCTCGAACAGCTCGCGCGTGGGAAAGGCGATCAGGGAGAGCTCGTGGATCGGCGTGCCGTCCTGTTTTTCAGGCGGGCGCAGGATCGTGAAATGCACCAGATCGACCGATGCGTCCGACTTCAACAGGTTTCGCCAGGTGCGTTCGCCGGGATGCGGCTCACCGGAGACCAGCAGGACCCGCAAACGGTCGCGCACGCCGTTGATCGAGACGACAGCATTGTTGTTGGCCAGGGTCAGTTCCCGCGGTCCGGCCTCGACCGACAGCTCCACCACCGTGGGCCCGCGATGGTTCAAGGGAATGTCGATCTGGTGGTCGCGGCCCACCGGCACGGCCAGCGTCGTGCCGGGGCCGCCGTCCAGCTTGAGTTCGACGCGGGCAGTCGTGCCCTCCAGGCCTTCGTCCTCAATCCGGATGGTCAGCGGTACTTCCTTGCCGACCAAGCCGAAACTCGGTGCCTCGACGACCACCAGGCGACGGTCATGTTCGTCGCGCTCACCGGTCAGCAGCACGTGGATGGGCCCGGGAAGCCCGGCATCTTCCATCGCCCGCGGGATGTCGTGCACGCGCCCGTCGGTCACCATGATGGTGGCTGCGTGGCGTTGCGTCGGCACGTCAGCCAGGGCCCGACCCAACGGCCCGAAAAGGGAGGTGCCCGTGGCCGCGTCGGCGACGCTGTCGTGTTGGACACGGACGGTCCGCACCTCGAGCGTCCGTGCGAAGGCGTCCAGCCGCTTGGCGAGGCGCTCAAGGATTGCCTCGGTCTGGGCGGGCCTGTCTGCCAGCATCTGGCTCGGGCTCTCGTCGACCACGATCAGCGCCACATCCTTCAAGGGCTCGCGCTGTTCGGCTACCAGGGACGGGTTCGCCAGGGTGAGCAGCAGTGCCGCTGCCAACAGTGCGCGCAGCCAGGTCCCCGCCGCGCGAGAGACCAGGCCCAGCGCAAGGATCATGACCGCGGCAAGCCCCAGCGATAGGAGCGCCCAAAGCGGGACGAAAGGTGCAAATCCGATGGACAGGCTGGACATGCTTACTGGCCGAGCCTTTCCAGGATGGCGGGCACGTGCACCTGGTCGGCCTTGTAATTCCCAGTCAGTGTGTACATCACCAGGTTGACCCCGAACCGGTACGCCATTTCGCGTTGCCGCTCGCCGCCGGGCACCGCCGGGAACAGCGGCTGGCCGTTCTCGTTTGCCGCCCATGCAGCCGCCCAGTCGTTCCCGCCGACGATGATGCGGCTGACCCCGTCATTTGCCCGGGCGCCGGGCCGTTCCACCCAGACCGACGCGCCGCTCCACCGTCCGGGGAAATCCTGCATCAGGTAGAAGGCCTTGGTCAGCACGTGGTCGGGCGGAATCGCGATCAGCGGTGGGATGTCCAGGCCGCGCGCCAGCCGGCGCAGCATCTCACCGGCCCGGGTGACGCCGACGCCGCTGAGGTGGGCATCGCGGGTGTCGAAGAAGATCGTGCCGCCCCTGGCCAGGTAGGTGTTGAGCCGGGCGATCGTATCGGCGCTGAGCGGTTCCTGGGTCGTCGTGATGGGCCAGTAGAGCAGCGGGAAGAAGGAAAGCTCGTCGCGGTCCAGATTGACCGCCATCGGGTCGCCCGCCTCCACGGCGGTTCGCCGGTCAAGGATGCGGGTCAGCGTCGCCAGTCCGGTTTCACTGATCCGATCCACCTGCGTATCGCCGGTCCGGACGTAGGCAAGCCTGGTTTGCGATGTCGCATCAAGCGCGAACTGTTCGGCCCGGCCCTGGGCGTGGGCGGGGTCGGTCACCGAGAGACCCCCGACCAGGATTAAGAGGGCAGCCGAACTGGCCGTGGCGCGGCTGCGCCAGCGCAGCGGCAGAAGGCCGCGCATTGCCAGCGTGATCAGCGCGTCGCACAACAGCAGGATCAGTGCCGCAACCAGCAGGCTGGGTTTGAGATCCACCTCGCCGCTTGTCCCGTAGGCGCCGCGGTCGATCCCCGCCGGGAGATCGCGCAAGGTCTCGAACCGGTCGATGCTGGAGCCCAGGTTCAGCGCATGGCGCGTGGTTTCGGTGCCGTAGTAACCGGGTGGGTGTTGGGGGCCAATCACGGTTTCCTCGTCCTGGTCCAACGAAAGGGGCAGTACGGCCGCGGACGGCGCGACCAGCCGGCCGGATCCGTCCAGCGTCTCGAACGGCGGCAACGCGCGCGCGGATTCCTGAACTTGCGCCACGCCCCGGCTGAGTTCGACGGTACGCCCCATCATTTGGACGAACAAGCCCGACAAGGCAAGGTTCGACCAGTCGGCATTGGCCGTCGTGTGGATCAGGATCAGCCATCCGTCACCGCGCCGGTCGGCGGTAACCAGCGGCGTTCCGTCTTCCAACCGGGCCCACGTCTTTTGGCTCAGTTCCGGTGAGGGTTCCGCCAGAACCTGCTTGGTCACCGACACGTCCTCCGGAACAAATAGCCCTTCGAAGGGACTGGTCTCGGGGAACGGCGCAAGCCGCGCCGGCTTGGTCCACAACAGGGCCCCGCCAAGGGCACGTCCGCCCTTGCGCAACCCGACCGGCGTCAGGTTGTCCACGTCGCTGGCGGCCAGGCGGGGGCCGGCGAACCGGACCAACGTGCCGCCGCCATCAACCCATGACGACAGCGCCTGCATGTCCTCCGGCGAAACGGGTACGTGATCCGGAAGCAGAATAACCGCCTGGACGTCCTGCAGCAGGCTCGTCACATCGCCGGACGAAACCTGGCCGACGGGCGCCAGGGCGCGCTCCAGGTAATAGGCTTCGGATAACAGGGCGAGACCCGAATCGGCGCTGCTTTCCGACACCAGTCCCACAGGCCGCCGTCGCCAGCGTTCGTCGATCAGTCCCACCGCACCGGCACTGTTTTCGCCTTCCACGGCGATCGCCGCGACCTCGTTGCGCAGTTCCAGGGGAAGGTCGAAGATTGTCTCCACCTCCACGCCGTCCGCTTCGAAACGGGCTACCTGGCGGCCGAGCGGGCGTCCGTCCGTTGCGCGGGCCACGACCACCAATTCTGCCGGGCCGGCTGCGTCGGGCCGGCGCACGCTGGCGCCCAGGCCTGTGCCGGCTGGAGCGGTCGGCGTCAACAGCAGCGGCACGACATTCGTCGGGTCGGCAAGCAGCACGACGTCGCCGAGCTGTTGCAGTGTTTGCGCGAAATCCCGGGCAGCGGCGCTGTCGATGCCGTCGCTGGCCCAGTAGACCGCGGCATTCTGTCCGGCCTCCAGTTCCGCGAGCCTCTCGGCGGTCGCCGCGCGGTCGACCGGCCAGGGCTTCGGCTGCAACCGCTCCAATTCGCCACGCGCTTCGGCGGGGCGCAACAGGGTCAGCGGGGAGGGGGAC
>Ga0209366_1000031_pt1 | contig 66632 bp, 61 predicted proteins | sample WorMetmaBAHAMAS2_FD_187391 | JGI IMG/M metagenome (GOLD analysis project Ga0209366, IMG submission 187391) | Marine gutless worms symbiont microbial communities from Max Planck institute for Marine Microbiology, Germany - Inanidrilus... | ecosystem: Host-associated > Annelida > Digestive system...
CCTCGGCGCCCCCCCCGCGCCCCAGCCGTCCGAGACGGCCCCGCAGACGGCGTCTGCGCCCAAGCCGGCCCAGGTGCCAGACCGGGCCGCCGAACAACGGGCGGGGCGGTCGCTGCTGCGGGTGCTGGAACACGGCCAGGGCCCGGCGATCGAGATCGCCTGGCCCGACGGTGCCGCGGCGCGGGAAGCCCTCTACCGGCGCCTGGTGGACTGCCACGGCATGCAGGTGGCCCCAGCGGCCGCCTGTTTGCGACGGACGGCGCCCCGGGCACGCCCTGGGCGATCAACATGGACCGCTACAGCGGCTTCGTGCGCCAGGCCGAAGGCAGAATCGCGCCCGCCGAGCGTGCCGAGGCCGACCGTATCGCGGCGCGGCACCGGCTGGCACCGGCCGCGGCGGTGGTGCGAGTTTTCCCGCGCGGCGTCGATGCTTCGCTGCTGGGCGGCCTCTACGGGCTTTTGGGCGAAGGCTATGCCGGTGCCGCCGCGATCCGGGGCCGCTACCGCCTCGACGGCGGCCGCCTGGTGGTCACCGACATCACCGCCGACGGCCGGCCGCTGGCCCGCGCCGTGGCGCTCAGCCCGGTCCGGGGAGGGCGCTGCCGGTGAGCCGCCGCCGACCCTGGACCATGGTGGTGCTCGCGCTGCTGCAGACCGGTTTGCTGGGTGCCTGCGTCAACACCGAATATGTGGACTGGGGCGCTGCCCCGGACGAGCCGCCGCTTGGCCCCCGGCAGGTGGAATACGTGCTGGATACCGAGTTCTACCGCGACCCGCCGTTCTGTGCGGTGGTGTTGCCGATCCGGGTCAACGGCCGGCCGGTGGAGTTCTCCGACGTGATCGAACGGACCCTTGCCCGTCACCTGGCCGGCCGGCTGGACCGGGTGATCGGACCGCAGGAGCGCGACCATCTGGAGCGGACGCTGGCGGTCGATCTTTCCGACGACCAGGACCGGCGGATCTTTGCCAGGCTCCAGCACTGCGGCCACATGGTCGAGGCGGAGCCCTGGCGTGACGGCGACACCTATGCGCTGTTCTGGTCGGAGGCCCGCATCGGGCTCGACGTGCGGATGCGCCGCGCCCGTGACGGGTTCGTGGTCTGGCGTGCCCGCCATACGGCGACCCGCACGGAGGGCGGCCTGCCCACGTCGTTCCTGTCCGCCGCCTTCAACCTGTTCGCTGCCGGATCCCAGCACGCCGATCCCGACGTGCGGCTGTCCGTCGCGGATGACGCCGTGCGGCGAATTGTGGTTTCTTTGCCCGACACACGCTTGGTTCAGTGAGAGACGCCCATGCGCAAGAGATTATCCGTCATCGTCCTGGTTTCGCTCTTTGCGGCCGCCGGCATCGTGCCGGCTGGTGCCGGGGAGGTCGTCTCCCGCGAGACGATCGTCGAGAGCCTCTGGCAACCGATCTCCGGCGGCCCGGCCATCGACCTGGCCGTGGAGTTCCGGATCGGCTCGGCAAAACTCACGAAACGGGCGCGCACGCAGCTCGACGAGTTGGGTCACGCGCTCAGCGGCGGGCCCTTGAAGGGCGCGGAGATCGGCATCTACGGCCACACCGATGCCAGCGGCGGTGCCAGGAACAACAAGCGCCTGTCGCAGAAACGGGCCGAGGCGGTCCGGGATTACCTGGTCAAGTCCTTCTCGCTGGACCCGGCCCTGTTTGACACCTTCGGTTACGGCGAAGAGCAGTTGAAGAACACGCGCCGCCCGAACGCCGCGGAGAACCGGCGCGTTGAAATCGTCAACCTGTCGCCGCCGAAGGCGCAGGATGACGGCGGCGCCGACGGTGGCAGCGAGGCGATCACCGAATAGGGCGGTCGTCGCCTACTTGCGCACCTGATAGGGCAGGAACAGCACCCGGGTCTTGGTCAGGTCGGACTTTCCCAGGGCGGACAGGAATTGCGGCGCCGGTACGGCGAACTGCATGGTTTCGTCCAGCGTTCCACCCGCCGCCTCGGCCATGCCCCGGAAGTTGATCGGCCTCGCGGCGGCAACCACGATGAAGGCCTCGTGGTCCTCCCGGTTTCCAGCGACCGGCATTGGCGCGCTGCGGATCGTCACCTGCTCGCCCGGCAGCGGGAAGGTCACCGTCTGGTCCGGTTCGACCACCACGTCCGACACGGCGGCATTGGGATAGACCCGCACCACCATGTTGTCCGCGCCCCAGGCGAAGATGCCCAGATGGGCGGTGACCGGGCTTGTCACCTCGATCGTGATCGGTTCCATGGCCCGGTAGACGGGTTTGTTCAGGGACGCGGAAATCGCCGGCGCCGCGGCCGAGCCCACCGGGACGACCTGCGCCTTGACCGACACCGCGACCCGGCTGCGGTCGCCGCCCGTGGCGACCGGCGCGGACCGTTCGTTCTTTGGAATGCCGTAGCTCAGGAACTGGATCAGGGTGGCCGCGTCGGCCTCATCGGCCACCTCGGTCGCCGCGGGCCCGCTGACGCCGACCGCCTGGGCGATCACCCGGGCCCGCGCCAGGTTGCGGGCGGCCCGGGTGGCGCCCTCCCGGTCGAGCCGGGCGGAGACGACGGCTTCGCCCATGGCCTCGTAGAATTGCGCGCGCGTCCCGGTGACAGCCCGCAGATATTCCGGGACCGTGGCCCGGGCGACACGCACGCTGCGCGTGGCCACGACCCGGCCCTGCCACTTGATCTTGGCCCGGATGTCGATCAGCTCCTCGTCCAGGGTCCAGATCACGCCGCTGAGACGGTAGTCCCTGAGCGCCGATTCCGTGGTTTCGCCGGGCGCGATCGCTTCCTGGAAATCGCGGTCCCGCCTGCGTTTCAGCTCCGCCTCGGCGAACCGTTCGTTGAGCTGTTCCATCAGCCGGTCGGCCACGTGTGCGCCGAGATCGGTCAGCGAACCGGTCTGCTGGTCGCGGATGCCTTCGCTCTGGATCGAGCCCATGTCGGTGATGTAGGGCCAGAGGTCGGCGGCGAGCCCGATCAGGGCCGGCCCGAAGGGCTGTATGTTGGCGGCCTGGATCGGCACCAGCGTCTCGCCCCGGCCCACGATGGTGGCCTCCAGGATGTCCGTGGCGCGGCAGGAAGGCTGGACGCCCCTCAGATTGGGGGTCACGTCGCACAAAACGTCCACGTCGGCCCTGGCCGCCTCCAGGATCGCCTTGATGTCGGTGTCGGAGAACTCCGCTGCCGAGGAGAACAAGGCCTTCAGCTCCTCCCGCTCCCGCAGCTGGTGGCGGCCCCGGCTCGCCTCGAACAGGCTGCTCAGCAGCTTGTCGTAAAGCCGGTCGGCGACGTCCTGGGGAAGGCCGGTCTCGGCCTCGGTGAAAGGCCGCACTGCCAGTGCCTTGCCGCGCGGCACCGAGGACAGCATCGAGGCCGAAAGGCGGGCAAGCGCCTTCTCTTCGTCCGTCGACGCCGCGGCTGGGGCGGCACCAAGGGTCGCGGGGATCAGAACCAGGGCCGCCAGGGCCTGAATGCACCGTCTTGTCATCACAGTCCTTAACCAATTGCCCGGCGGGCCGGAATGCTCATAGAGTATATGGCCTGCCGAGGGGGAGAAAACCCAATCTTCCCGGCCCCCGCGATCCTGTTGACCGTCCCCCCTGTTGCGGGGACAATACCCCCAACAGGGGAGATGCGGCACGATGTTCGAAGCGCTCAAGGCGTCGATCGCCCGCGAGGTGGAACGCCACAAGAACCGTCCTTTCATGGAGGCGACCATGGCCGCCAGCGCGCTCGTCGCCATTGCCGACGGCGTCGTGTCCTTTTCCGAGCGCAACAAGGTCGACCAGATCATCGAGAACCTGACCCGGTTGAAGGTGTTCGACGTGCACGAGGCGATCGATGCCTTCAGCGGGTACCTGGAGGGGATCCGGGAGAACCATCAGGCCGGCCGCGCGACCGCGTTGCGGGCGATCGAGAAGGTCAAGGACGAACCCGACGCCTCGCTGGTCCTGTTGAAGGTCTGCGTTTCGATCAGCAACGCAGACGGGGAGTTCTCCGAGGCCGAACGGCGCCAGGTCGACGAAATCTGTGCGCATCTCGGCCATACCCTGGAGGCGGTCCACGGCTGAGACGCCGCCGCCTGCTTGCCGCACCATTGCCGCTCTGACACACTCGCGAAAAAGCGGGTGGTCATGCTGTTTCTGAGGAGGCAAAGATGCTGGTCGGTGTGCCCAAGGAAATCAAAACCCACCAATACAGGGTGGAACTGGTCCCCTCCAGCGTGCGCGAGCTGAAACACCACGGCCACGACATCCTGGTGGAATCCGGCGCGGGCCTGGGGATCGGATGCAGCGACGCCGACTACCAGGCGGTGGGCGCGACGATCGCCGCCTCGGCCAAAGAGGTGTTCGATGCAGCCGAGATGATCGTCAAGGTGAAGGAGCCCCAGCCCAAAGAATACGCGATGCTGCGTTCAGGCCAGGTGCTTTTCACCTATCTTCACCTGGCCGCCGACGCCGCACAGGCGCGCGGCCTGATGGACAGCGGATGCGTCGCCATCGCGTACGAAACCGTGACCGACAGCGCCGGGCGTCTGCCGTTGCTGGCACCGATGAGCGAGGTCGCCGGGCGGATGTCGATCCAGTGCGGCGCCCACCACCTGGAAAAGGAACAGGGCGGCGCAGGCGTGCTGCTGGGCGGTGTCCCGGGCGTGGCCGCCGCCAGCGTGGTGGTGATCGGCGGCGGCGTCGCCGGTACCAATGCCGCGCGCATGGCGATGGGCATGGAGGCCAAGGTCACGGTGATTGACCGGTCCCTGCAACGGCTGAACGAGCTGGACATGCAGTTCGGACCGATCCTGAACACGATCTATTCCACCGTGGACGTGATCGAGCGCTACGTCGCGGGCGCGGACCTGGTGGTCGGGTCCGTGCTGGTGCCGGGCGCGGCGGCGCCGAAACTGGTCACGACGGACATGGTCAAGGAAATGCGGCCTGGGTCTGTGGTGGTCGACATCGCGATCGATCAGGGCGGCTGTTTCGAGACCTCGCGGCCGACCACCCATGCCGACCCGACCTATGTGGAGCACGGGGTGATCCATTACTGCGTCACCAACATGCCGGGCGCGGTGGCACGCACGTCGGCCTTTGCGCTCAACAACGCGACGCTGCCCTTCGTTCTTGCGCTGGCCGCCCGCGGATACCGCAAGGCGCTGTACGAGGATCCCAATCTGCGCGCCGGCCTCACCGTGCACGAGGGCAAGATCACCTACGCCGCCGTGGCCGAGGACCTGGGATTGCCCTTCGTCCCGGCCGAGGAGGCGTTGCGGCTCTAGACCTGATGGCAGGAAAGATCATCGGCAAGGATCGCGCGCGGCTTGCGGCGGATCCGCCCTGTCTGGCCGACTATGCGCATGCGCGCGAGGCCTTCAGCTGGGATGGCGCGCGCCGCGAGCTCGACGGGTTGCCCGGCGGCGGTCTCAACATCGCCCACGAGGCGGTCGACCGGCACGTGTCGGCCGGCCGCGGCGACCGGGTCGCGCTGCGCTGCCTGGGCAGGGACGGTGCGGTCCGGCAGGTCACCTACCGGGCCCTTCAGGAACGAACCAACCGCTTCGCGAACGTGCTCGACCGACTGGGCGTCGGCCGTGGCGAGACCGTCGTCTCGCTGCTCGGCCTGGTGCCCGCCCTTTACGCCACCGCGCTGGGAACGCTTAAGCATGGCAGCGTCTACTGTCCGCTGTTCTCCGCCTTCGGACCCGAGCCGGTCCGGGCCCGGCTGGAGATCGGCCAGGCGCGGGTTCTGGTGACGACCGCGGCGATCTACCGGCAGAAGGTGGCGCCGCTGCGCTATCGGCTGCCGGCCCTGCAGCACGTGTTGCTCGTCGAGCCTGGAGAGGGGCCGTCGGACGGCGAGGATGTGCTCGCCTTCGAGGCCCTGATGGAGGCCGCCGATCCCGATTTCGAAACCGCCCGCACCGGGCCGGAGGACCTGGCGCTCCTGCACTTCACCAGCGGCACGACCGGTCGGCCGAAAGGCGCCTTGCATGTGCACGAAGCTGTTGTCGCTCACCATGCCACGGCCAGGATGGCGCTCGATCTTCGCCCCGACGACGTCTACTGGTGCACGGCGGACCCCGGCTGGGTGACGGGCACCTCCTACGGCATCCTCGCGCCGCTGGCCGTCGGCGCGACCCTGATCGTCGACGAGGCGGAGTTCGCGCTGGACCGCTGGCTTGGCATCCTCAGGGATCAAGGGGTCAACGTCTGGTACACGGCCCCGACGGCGATCCGCATGCTGATGCGCCTGGGCGGCGACTTGAGGCTGGGCGCCGATCTGCCGGCGCTGCGTCACATGGCGAGCGTCGGCGAGCCGCTCAATCCAGAGGCGGTCGTATGGAGCGTGCAGGCCTTTGGCCGACCCTTCCACGACACATGGTGGCAGACCGAAACGGGCAGCATCATGCTGTCCAACTTCGCGGCGATGGACATCAAGCCGGGGGCGATGGGCAAGCCCATGCCTGGTATCGAGGCCGCCGTCGCCCGGCGCGGTGAAGACGGCCAGGTGGAACTCCTGGAGACAGCCGGCCAGGTGGGCGAGCTTGTGTTGCGGGCGGGCTGGCCCTCCATGTTTCGCGGCTATCTCGACGAACCCGAACGTTATATCAGTTGCTTCCAGGACGGATGGTACTTCTCCGGCGACTTGGCCAGCTGCGACGCGGACGGGTATTTCCGCTTCGTCGGGCGCGCCGACGACATCATCAAGACGTCCGGCCACATGGTCGGACCGTTCGAGGTGGAAAGCGTCCTGATGGAACACCCCGCGGTGGCGGAGGTGGGCGTCATCGGCAAGCCCGATGCCCTGGCCATGGAGGTGGTCAAGGCTTTCGTCACGCTGAAACCCGGCCACGTCTCGGACGAGACCCTGCACCGCGACCTGATGGCGCATGCGCGCCGGCGGCTCGGGGCGGCCATCGCGCCCAAGGAAATCGCCTTCACCGAGACACTGCCGAAGACCCGAAGCGGCAAAATTGCGCGGCGATTGTTGAAGGCGCGCGAGTTGGGGCTTGATGAAGGCGACGTCTCTACGCTGGTATAGGGAAGGCACGAACCGGCACCGGCAGCAGGGGGCAGACGGCAGCATGAACGAAACCGAGATCCGTGAGACCGTGCTTGAGGTCTTGCAGACGATCGCACCCGAAGCCGACCTCGCCTCATTGGAGCCGGTGACCAGCTTTCGGGACCAGATCGACATCGATTCCATGGATTTCCTGAATTTCATGATCGCGCTGGAGAAGCGTCTGGATGTGCGCATTCGTGAGGTGGACTATCCCAAGCTCTCCAGCCTGGACGGTTGCGTCTCCTATCTCCGGGACCGGCTGGCCGCCGATGCGTGATCGCGGCAGTAACGCAGCGACCGCCGCCCCGCGAGGCCGCCGATGAGCGTCCGAAATCTCGATTCGCTGTTCCGACCAAAATCCGTGGCCCTGGTCGGGGCCAGCGCGCGGCCGGGGTCGGTGGGCTCGGTGGTGGCCCACAACCTGCTGGCCGGCGACTTCGAAGGTCCCGTGATGCCGGTCAACCCACGGCACAAGTCGATCCACGGCGTGATCGCCTATCCGGACGCGGCCAGCCTGCCGGTGGTTCCGGACATGGCGGTCGTCTGCACCCCGCCCGACATGGTGCCGGGCGTGATCGCCGAGCTGGGGGCACGCGGCACAAAGGGCGCGGTCATCATCACCGCCGGCTTCGGGGAAGGGGGGTCGGAACACGGACGGGCGCTGCAGCAGGCGGCGCTGGATGCCGCCCGGCCGCACCTGCTGCGCATCGTCGGGCCCAATTGCATGGGCGTTCTGGTGCCCCAGGCCGGCCTCAACGCCAGTTTCGCCACCGCCGCGCCGGCGCACGGCAAGCTCGCCTTCGTCGCCCAGTCGGGCGCCATCGTCGCGTCGGTCATCGACTGGGCCGACGAGCACGGCCTCGGTTTTTCGCATCTGGTGTCGCTGGGCGACATGATCGATGTGGATTTTGGCGACATGCTGGATTACCTGGCCAACGATCCGCACACACGCGCGATCCTGCTCTACATCGAATCCGTCACCAACGCCCGGCGGTTCATGTCGGCGGCGCGCGCGGCCGCCCGCATGAAGCCGGCCATCGTGGTCAAGGCGGGCCGCTTTGCCGAGGCCGCCCAGGCGGCAGCGTCGCATACCGGCGCCCTGTCGGGCTCGGAGATCGTCTACGACGCGGTGTTCCGCCGCTCGGGCATGTTGCGGGTCTTCACCCTGCACGAGCTGTTCGATGCGGTCGAAATCCTCTCTTACCAGACCAAGTCCGCCGGCGAGCGCCTGGCCATCGTCAGCAACGGCGGCGGCATCGGCGTGATGGCGACGGACGCGCTGATGGAGGCGGGCGGCCGGTTGGCAACGCTCTCGGACGAGACGGTAGAGCGGCTGAACAAGGTGCTGCCGCCCACCTGGAGCCATGGCAACCCGCTGGACATCATCGGCGACGCGCCGGCCCAGCGTTATGCGGACACGCTGGACATCGTGATGGAAGACCGGCAGGTGGATGCGATCCTGACGCTCAACAGCCCCACCGCGGTGGCGTCCAGCATGGAGGCGGCAGAGGCGGTGGTCGACGCGATCGGCGAGCGGCCTCGCAAGCTGGTGCTGACCAGCTGGATCGGCGGCACGTTGGCGCGTCCGGCCCGGGCCTTCTTGGCCGAGAACGACCTCCCCACCTACGAGACGCCGGAACAGGCGATCCGCGCCTTCATGTACCTGGTCAACTACCGGCGCAGCCAGGACCTGTTGATGGAAACGCCGCCCTCGGTGCCGGAGGCGTTCGAGCCCGACCGGGCGCTGGCCCGCGATCTGGTCGACCGGGCGTTGCAGGAAGGCCGCGACTGGATGGCCACGCCCGACGCCAAGCGCCTTTTGAAGGCCTACGACATTCCAGTGGGCGAGACCCGGACGGCGGAAACGCCGGACGAGGCGGCCGAGGTCGCCGAGGCGCTGGGGTTTCCCGTCGCGCTCAAGATCCTGTCGCCCGACATCGTGCACAAGTCGGACGTGGGCGGCGTTGCGCTCAACATCGTCAATGCCGACGCCGTGCGCGGCGCGGCCTACCGTTTGCTGGAAGGCGCCCGCAAGGCGCAGCCGGACGCGACTCTCAGCGGGCTTGCGGTCGAAACCATGATCGACCGACCCGGCGCCTACGAGCTGATCGTCGGCATGCACGAGGACGAACAGTTCGGACCGGTCATTCTGTTCGGTCAGGGCGGGACCGGGGTCGAGGTGATCGGCGATCGGGCCCTGGGCCTGCCGCCGCTCAACATGCATCTGGCGCGCGAACTGATTTCCGGCACCCGGACCTCCAAACAGCTTCGTGGCTATCGTGACCGGCCTGCGGTGGATCTGGACGCGATCGCGCTGACTCTGATCAAGGTTTCGCAACTGGTGTCCGACTTCCCCGAAATCGCCGAACTCGACGTCAATCCGCTGCTGGCCGATGCGAACGGCGTGATGGCGGTGGATTCGCGCGTGCGGGTGCAGAGCACCGACAAAACTGCGGTCGAGCGCCTGACGATCAGGCCGTACCCCAAGGAGCTGGAAGAGACCATCGAGCTTGGCGACGGGCGCGTGCTGCTGATCCGGCCCATCGTGCCAGAGGACGAACCCTCTTTGACCGAGACCTTCGGCAAACTGACGCCCGAGGAAGTGCGGCTGCGTTTCTTCGTCCAGAAGAAGACCCTCAGCCACATGGCGGCCGCCCGTTTCACCCAGCTCGACTTCGACCGGGAAATGGCCCTGGTGCTGACCGACGCCGGCGTTCCCGGCGAGACCGAGATCTATGGGGTGGTCCACATCACCGCCGACCCCGACAACACCGAGGCCGAATACGCCATCGTCATCCGCGGCGAGATGACCGGCATGGGCCTTGGCATCGTGCTCATGCGCCGGATCATCGACTACGCCAGGGGCCGCGGCATCAGGCTCGTCCATGGCGATGTCCTCCGGGAGAACTCAACGATGCTGCGCTTGTGCGAGGTGCTGGGTTTCACCAGCCGGGTCGACGACGAGGATCCGTCGGTGGTGCGGGTGACGTTGGCGCTGGGCGACACCACCGCTTTGCCGGCATGAAAGGGCTGATGACGTCTTTCCACTTCGCCGGAAGGCGTGCTCTTGCCGCAGCGTCGGTCTTCCTCCTCGCGTTCGCCGGCACTCTGGCGGGGGCTGGGGCACGGGCGCAACAGGAGGTCACGGTGGGGACCGCAGGCTACCTGCAGGACGGCAAGCCGGTCGTTGACAGCGACTTCTTCCGGTTCTCGGATACCAATGACCTCACCCCCCAGATCAGGCGCGGCGTCATCCGCGTTCTGGTCGGTCTTGACAAGACCAGCTTCGCATTCCGCAACAACATGCCGATCGGGTTCGAATTTGCGTTGATGCAGCTCTACCGGGACCATCTGAGGACGCGGGTGCGAGCACGCAGCTGGCCGGTGCAGTTCATGTTCGTTCCATTGCCGGTCGACGAACTTATCCCGGCGCTGCTTGACGGACATGGCGACATCATCGCCGCCGGGCTTACGGTGACGCCGGAACGGCAGGAGACGGTCGCTTTCACGACACCCTATCTGCGCAACATCGAAGAAGTGGTCGTTACCGCACCGTCCGTTGAAGGAATTTCCACGCTAGACGACCTGGCGGGTCGCGAGGTCTTCGTCCGGCCGGGTACCAGCTTCGCCACGAGCCTGGCGAGGCTGAGCGAGGAATTCATGCGTCGCGGTCTGGAACCGGTGAAGATCCGGGAAGCATCCTCGATGCTGGCTGCCGAGGGCATTCTCGGACTTGTTGACGACGGGCTCGTGGATATCACGGTCGCGGACAGCCATAAGGCCCGGCTGTGGCGCGAGGTTTACCCGGACATGATGGTGCGCGACGACCTTGTTGTGCGTGCCGACGCGGAAATCGCCTGGGCGGTGCGGAAGGACAACCCCGAACTGCTTGCCAGCCTCAACAGGTTCCTCCGGGAGACCCGGCAGGGCACGCTGATCGGCAACGTGCTGATCAACCGCTACTTCATCCAGCCAGGCTGGTTCGCCGATCCACTTGATGATGAAGCGCAGGCACGGTTGGAACAGCTGTTCTACCTGTTCGAGCGATACGGCGAACTCTATGACGTCGAGCCGAGCCTGCTGGCTGCCATCGCGTTCCAGGAAAGCCGACTTGACAACGATGTGCGCAGTCCCGTTGGTGCGGTCGGTGTTATGCAGATCATGCCGGCGACCGCCGCCGCACCGCCGCTGGAACTGAGCCCGATCGAGAACGTCGAGGTGAACGTCCATGCCGGGGCGCGGTACTTCTCCTATGTCCGCGACAACGTCTTTGGCGATCCGGCCCTCAGCCCGGACTCGCGGATCAACTTCACGCTTGCGTCCTATAATGCCGGCCGGACCCGCATCCAGCGTTTGCGACGTCAGGCCGCGCAGGAAGGGCTCGATCCGGACCTCTGGTTCGGCAACGTGGCGCGCGTCGTGCGCCGCAGGGGCGGCCTCGAGCCGATCGAATATGTCGGCAACATCCGCCGGTTCCATATCGAGTGCCAGCTGCTGATGGCGTCGCGGGCCAAACGCGCCGAGGCGCGCGGGATGATGTCGGAGTAGCGACGAGGAATAGGCTCGGTTTCAGTGGTGGGGGTCTTGTACCCCGCCTTTCTTAGCCACGATAAACACCGCCCGGCCTTTGTCAGGCTGCCATTGGTGATCGATCGCAAAGCCTGCCCGGGTCAGGCTGTTCACCAGGTCCTGCACCGTGAAGACCTTCACCATCGGAATCAGGCCGAAGAACCGCCCGACCGGCCCGATCAGCTTGAAGACCTTCAGCGTCTCGCCCAGGCATGCCGTGCTGGTAACGAAGACGCCGCCGGGCTTCAGCATTCTGTGGACCTTGGCGATGGCCGCGTCTCTGTCTACTAGGAGATGCAAGATGCTGAGGCCCAGAACCGCGTCGTACGACCTGTCGGGCGCACTGAATGCATCGATGTCCGATTGCTCGAACGTGACGTTCTCCACATGGGCTTCCTTGGCCTTGCCTTGTGCGATCTCGATCATCTTTTGAGAGATATCGAGTGCACGGATGTGTTTCACGAAAGGGGCGTGCAGAATGGCGGTCGACCCGGTCCCGCAGCCGATTTCCAGCACCTGCGCGTCGGGCCGAAAATACTGCCGCGTCACCTCCAGTTTTCTCTGATAGGCCGCTTCGTCGGCGATGGGGCTCTTCGCGTAGCGTTCCGCGATTCTGTCCCAGAACTTCGCGTCGGTCCCTTTGGGTTTCTTCTCGGGCATCTTCTTTTTCTGCGCGGACGTGCCGTCAACGCGCATACGATAGTCCATGGTCTTCACGGCTTGCTCCTGGTCTATGTGTTTCTAACTGGTTTCCGGCCGATACAGGCAAGACTCAACATTCGGCAGAAGGGGCGCCCGCCGAACGACAGGCTGCGGGCATTCGCCAGGCCGGCGTCGCGCAACCAGCGTTCTCCCTCAGCCGCTGTCACCCGGTGCGTTCGCCACCTGAGGTGGATGAGCATGCCCGGGAGAGAGAGCGGCGGCTGATGCAGGCAATCAGCAGACCTCCGGGTTTCAGGACACGCACCATTTCGCTGAGCGCGACACCGGGATCGGGGAGGTGCTCCAGCATGTGTGCGGTCATCACGATATCGAAGGCGCCGTCGTTGTACGGCAGGGCGCACGCGTCCCCACGCTGCAATGTCGCCTCAAGACCGTCCGCCCGAAGCCGATCGCGGGCGCGCTCCAACATGCGCGGCGACAGATCGATCGCATCGAGCCGGAAACTTCCGGGCATCACGCGGGCGAGCGCAGAAGACAACGCGCCCGTGCCCACGCCGCAATCGAGGACGCGCGGCTGCATGCCGGCCGCGTCCGGCAATTCATCGGTCAGGGCGCGTGCAAGCATTTTCTCGTAGGCGCCGGGGAAGCCGAGACGATCGAGCGTCCGGGCCCAGCCGGGTGCGGCACGATCGTAGGACCGGGCAAGCTGCGGGACGCTGAAGGCCCGCCGCTGCACCGAGAACTGCCAGGACCCGACCCAGCGATCGAAGACCGGGATCGTTCCGGCGTCAGCCTGTTGAGGGGAAGAGGTCATGGCTGCTCCTTTCGGAGCCCAGATATCCATGCGCAGAGAAAAGATGAATTGCGAAAATTCGCAGTCTCGTTATACGAAAATGCATGAATTGGAAGGCGATCACTTTTGACTGGAACCAGGCGCGGGCCTTTCTGGCCACGGCCGAAGAGGGGTCGCTGTCGGCCGCGGCCCGGGCGCTGGGCCTGACGCAGCCCACGCTCGGCCGCCAGATTGCGGCGCTTGAGGACGAACTGGGCGTACTTCTTTTCGAACGGGTCGGGCGGTCCTTGGCGCTGACGCAGTCTGGTCTGGAGTTGCTCGATCACGTTCGCGCCATGGGCGAGGCGGCGGGCCAGCTCTCGCTGACCGCGTCCGGCCAGTCCCAGACAATCGAAGGGCAGGTCGTCATTACCGCCAGCGACCTCCTGTCGGCCAAGTGGCTGCCTGGCATCTTGAAGCAACTGCGTGAAAAGGCGCCGGGCATCGAGGTGGAAGTCGTCGCCTCGAACGCCGTGCGCGATCTCCGGCGGCGCGAGGCGGATATCGCGATCCGACACGTGCGCCCCGAACAGCCGGACCTGATTGCAAAGCTGGTCCGGGAGACCACGGGGCACCTCTATGCGTCTACCGAGTATCTCGACCGCCACGGCCGCCCCCGGTCCCCGGAGGACCTCTCGGATGCCGATTTCATCGGGACTGAAGACCCCGAGCGGATGATTCCTATCCTCGGCCTCTCGCTCACCAGGCGCAATTTAAAACTAACTTCGGCGAACGGCGTCGTGATTTATGAACTGGTGCGACAGGGCCTGGGCATCGGTGCGATGGTCAAGGAGAACGCGGAAGTGACCCCCGGTCTGGAATGCGTCCTGCCCGATCTGGACCCGATCCCAATCCCGATCTGGCTGGTGACCCATCGCGAGCTGCATACCAGCCGGCGGATCCGGCTGGTGTTCGATTTCCTGGCGGACGCGCTCGCGCGCGCCGTGTGAACCTGCATCAGAAGGAACGGTCATGGCAGGCCAGCAAAACCGCGCCGGGATACGCCGCAACTACCACGTCCTTGCTGTCCCGGATATCGAACGGACGGCGCGGTGGTGGATCGAGATCATGGGATTCCGGTCGGTGATGCAGCCGGAAGGCTGGCATTTCGTCGGCCGTGACCAGTGCATGATCATGCTGGGCGAGTGCCCGGACGCGATCGATCCGGCCGAGCTCGGCGATCACCAGTACTTCGCCTACATCGTGGTCGATGACCTCGATGCCTACCATGCGGAGATCATAGGCGGCGCGCCGGAAATCCTCGCCGGCCCGGCCGACAAGCCGTGGGGCATGCGCGAGATGGCGGTCCGGACGCCGGACGGCCACCGCGTCATGTTCGGCCAGGACCTGGAGGGGAACTAGGCTGAACCGACAGGTTCCCCAGACGGCAGCACAACTGCAGCAGAAACAGTCCCGAACCAATCGTGTGGCGCAGCCTGCAAATCCTGGAGTTCCTGCAAACCCATCACGTTCTTAACAGGAATTAATGCCGCTCGTTGGGATTTGGGGAACAAAAAGGAAACGCTAAAGGAGGAAACGATGATCAAGTCCGTACATGTCGCATTTCCTTTGGTGCTCGCAGCTTTCCTAGCCCTGTTTCTGTGTCAGGCGATGGCGCAGGCCGAGGTTATCAATGGCGGCCTCGCAAATGTCAGTTCGGCGGTTCCCGAAGATGGACGGGCGATCCCGTGCAACGACCTGAACAGCTTGGACATGACCTCGAACAGGGTTGGCACTCAGCCGGTTACGGTGGCGAACGCAGAGCAGCGCAAAGGCTGTATGCGGTGCTGGAACGAATGCGTGATCTATGAGGGCGAACGGTGTGTGAAGTGGGTCCGCACGTGCCAGTGGAACTTCGACTGCTAGCCGCGGCGACCTTTCCCCAGTATGCGGCCCACACACTGGACGGGTTACCAGCCTGTCAGCACGCTGTTGTTTCGCGATTTGGCGGGCCTTTGCGCGGAGCCTTTTGACCGTCCAGGCTTTTGGTCCCATTGGGCTTTAGTCTTCCCTCTGTCGTCATGGAGAGACGGAGATTGCGATTCTCACCATACACATTGGAGCAAACACCATGAGCCGACTTGAAACCACGAAACGATGTCTGCGGACTGCAGTTCTTTTCATAAACGAGAACGAGAAAGTCATTCAGGTGTTTTTCTCTTTTGTTGTCATAGGTGTCTCCATTGTTGGACTTTTCCAGTTGGTTTTCATCTATCATCAGCTTGAGCAAACTAAACACTGGAACCAGGTAGACACGCAAAACGAACTCCTCAACAACCTTCCGAGACTCGATCTAGAAAGAACGGTATGGAAACTCATAATCGATGCGGACGGAGATCCGAACGTTGCATTGCCGAAAGATCTTGCCCAGAAGATCCTGGATACGGACATGGACCATCTTCTGGTCAAGACGTATCTGAACAAGTTTGAGGATTTTGCCGGTGCCGTTCGAACTGACAGGATAGACTACGAATACGCATTTCGCATCCATGGGCATCGTATCGTGCGGGTCTACTGCGTCTTCAAGAACTACATCGACGCTGCGCGAACTTGGAGGATGCGCGATAACCCGAAACTCTTTGTCGAACTCGAGATGCTGGCAGAAAAATGGCTAGAAAGACGACCGGAATTGAAGGCTCAGTGTTCGGGTGAACTTTCCTGACGGAGTGGAACGGAGCCGTAGCAGGATCCGAAGTCCACGGCGGCAATGAGCATGACGACTGCGCAACCGGGTGCGAATACTAACCATCACGGCAGCGCGTCCTTCAGCCGATAATACAGCATCCCCAGCGCCAAGAGCGGCGTGCGCAGCGCACCGCCCGGAAACGGCGGGTGCTTGAACCGGGCCATGACATCGAAGCGTTCTGCCTGCCCGGCGACGGCCTCCGCGACCAGCTTGCCGCACATGCCGCTGAGCGCCACGCCGTGGCCGGAATAGCCTTGCGCGAAGTAGGTGGCCGGGCCGATCCGGCCGACATCCGGCAGGCGGTCTGTCGTGATCCCGATCTTGCCGCCCCAGCAATAGTCCAGCCGCACGTCGTCCAGTTGCGGAAACACCCTCAACAGACGTGGGCGCATGAAACCGAACAGATCGCGCGGTTCCAGCGTGGTGTAGCTGGCGCGGCCGCCGAACAGCATGCGCCGGTCCGCTGACAGGCGGAAATAGTCGACGATGAAGTTCAGGTCCGAGATCGCCACGTCGTTCGCGATCAGCGACCGGGCGCGGTTCTCGCTCATGGGCTCGGTTGCCACGATGTAGCTTTTAACCGGCATGATCCGGCGCTGCAGGGCAGGGACCAGGCCGCCCAGATAGGCGTTGCCGGCCAGCACCAGGAACCGTGCCTTGACCGTGCCGGCGGCCGTCCGCGCTGCCGGCGCGACGCCCGTTTCCACGGCGACCACCGGTGAACCCTCATAAATCGTCACGCCCGCCGCCTGGGCCGCGCGGGCGAGGCCCAGGCAGTAGTTCAAGGGATGGAAATGGCCCGCGCCCGGATCCGAAAGGGCCCCGATGAAGCGTTCCGAGCCTACCTGGGCCCGCACCTCGTCACGGTCCAGCACCGCGACAGGGCCGTAGCCGTAGGCGTCGTATTCCGCCGCCATCTCGTCGATTTCGCGCAGGTGCCCCGGCTTCACCGCCGCGTGCAGGTAGCCCCATTTCAGGTCGCAGTCGATCCCATAACGGTCCACCCGCCGGCGGATCAGGTCCTTCGCCGCCTCGGTGACGTCCCAGACAATGCGCGCCTCGTCCTTGCCCAGCCGGCGTTCCACCTTTTCCATGGCGCCGTTCGGGCCGGTGCAGACCTGGCCGCCGCTGCGCCCCGAAGCGCCCCAGCCCACCTGGCCCGCCTCCAGGACAACGACTGAGAATCCGCGATCTGCAAGCTCCAATGCGGCGGACAGACCGGTATAGCCGGCGCCGACCACGCAGACATCGGTCGTCCGCTCGCCGGCCAGTGGCGCTTGCCGCTCCCAGGGCTGCGCGCTCGCCTGGTAGTAGCTCTCAGCCGCCTGCCCGTTCATACCGTTCTCAGATACCAGTCATAGTCCAGGCGCGGCACGTGCGCGTGATGCTGGTCGCACTCCCACCGGCGCGCGTCGTGGAAGGTCCTGCAGTATTCCTCGCCCAGATAGGCCGGCAGGACGGCCGAGGCCTTGAATGCGGCCAGTGCCCCTTCCCAGCGGTCGGGCAGGGCGGCGCCGGTTCCGGGTGCCTCCGATCCGGCGGCGGGACCGGGGTCCAGGCCCGCCTTCAGGCCGTGATGCATGCCGGCCAAAACCGCGGCGGTGACAAGGTAGGGGTTGGCGTCGGCGCCGGCGACCCGGTGTTCGATGCGGGCGTCCGCGTGGCCGGACGGGGGCACGCGCAAGGCGACCGCGCGGTTGTTGATCCCCCAGTCGGCCGCCGTCGGGGCGAAGAAACCGGGCAGAAACCGGCGGTAGGAGTTCGCATTGGGGCAGAAGACGACCATGGCATCGGGCATCGTTGCCAGTAGTCCGCCAATGGCGTGCCGGTGGTTTTCGCCAAGCCCCCCCGTCCGGGGCCGGCGCGAAGATATTCCGTCCAGCATCGTCCACCAGGCTGACATGCACGTGCTGGCCGTTACCGGTGAGCTCGGCGAAGGGCTTCGCCATGAAACTCGCCTGGAAACCGTGCTGGCGGGCCACACCTTTGATCGCCCGTTTCAACAGCACCGCCTGGTCGCATGCATCCAGCGGGTCGGCGCCGTGATGCAGGTTGATCTCGAACTGGCAGGGCGAGTACTCGCTGATCGCCGCCTCGGCGTCCAGGTCCTGCGCCGCACAGACGGACTCCACGGCGCCCATGAAACCGTCGAAATCATGCAACTCGTCCAGCCCGTAGACCTGGGAGGTTATCGGGCGCCGGCCGCTGTCGGGTGCGGCGGCCGGGCGTGGCCGGCCCTGGCCGTCCGGCCGGCGGTCCAGAAGATAGAACTCCAGCTCGAGCGCGACCACCGCGGTCAGGCCGCGTTCCTTGAGCGGCGCATAGGCGCGGGCCAGCACGTGGCGGGGGTCCGCGAAGTAGGGCGTGCCGTCCGCCTCGTACAGTGAACACAGGGTCTGCGCCATAGGCCGTTCGGCCCAGGGAACGGGGGCCAGCCGCCCGGGCAAGGCCCGGCAGTACTGGTCGGGGTCTCCGTCGGTGCCGCCATAGGGCACGGCGGGGATGTTCTGGCCGGTGGTGTCCAGGATGCAGGTGGAGCCGGGCAGGCGGATGCCCTGGGCCAGCAACGACCGGATGGCCCGCACCATCACCCGCTTGCCCCGCAGCACCCCGCACATGTCCGGCTGCAGCGCTTCGATGACCGTGACATCGGGGTGCCGGCGGAGGAATTCCTCTGCCGTCTGGTCTGTGGATCGCGCCTCCATTCCGCCCATTCGGACGGAATCGCTATTTACCGTCAAGCCCGGGCTGACTAAAAACCTTTGCGTGTGTCCGACCCCTGCGCCGGCCACACCGGACGGAAGGAGTGTTTTCGATGGGGCCGGGCCCTCATTCCCTGCACCCCCTGTTGGCGGCAATTCTGGTCGCTCTGGCTCTGGCGGGCTGTGCCGCGCCGCCGCCCGCGGCCGAGACGCCGCGCCTGGTGGGCGACGTGCCGGACGCGATTGTGATTTCGATCTACTGCGAACGGGACGCAACGGTGCTGCAGTCCAGTATCGCCTACCTCGGCCGGACCCCAAGCGGCGAGCGGTTCCGTGCCGCGGTCTTGCGGCCGGACGTTTCCTGCGACATCCGCTACAGCGAGGATTGGCACAAGGTCGGGTCCTGGGCCCTGTGGTGCGATTCCGGGCGCATGGCTTCCGGCGCGTTCCGGTCGCTGGGGGGGGCGGCAAGGGGTCGTTCGGATGGGGCGAGGACGACCGCGGCCATCCGGTTCGCTACGTGGTTCACGGGCGCGACGGCACCATCGAAAACGGGCTTCAGGACTGGCTGGTCGGGGGACCGCCCCTGTGGCACTGATGCGTCCCGCGCCGTTCGTCCCCCCCCAACCCGAACCCGTGAATGGTGACAGCAATGCCGCGTAACGGACGCGAATCCGCCGCCGCGTTGGCCAAGCTGAAGAAATGGCTGACGCTACACCGAATCGAAGAAGTGGAATGCCTGGTGCCCGACATGTCGGGCATTGCCCGCGGCAAGATCATGCCGACGGCGCGGTTTCTGGAAGGGGCGGCGGCCCAAAGCCTGCGCCTGCCCGAAGCGGTCTTCATTCAGACCGTCACCGGCGACTTCGTTTACGAAACTGACGTTGCCAACCCCGCCAACGTGGATCTTTACCTGTCGCCGGACCCCGACACCCTTCGCCTGGTGCCCTGGTACGAGGAGCCGACGGCGCAGGTGGTCTGCGATGCGTATTACCTGGACGGCAAACCTGTCGACCTGGCACCCAGGGCGGTGTTGCGCCGCGTCCTGGACCAGTTCGAGGCAAAGGGTTGGCATCCCATCGTCGCGCCCGAACTGGAGTTCTACCTGGTGCGCCGGAACACCGATCCGGACCAGCCGCTGGAACCGCCCGAAGGGGTGTCCGGTCGCGCGGAATCTGGCCGGCAAGCCTACGGGATCGAAGCGGCCAACGAATTCGATCCGATCATGGAGGACATCTACGACCATTGCGAGCGCCAGAAGATCGATATCGACACCATGGCCCACGAAGCGGGCGTGGCCCAGATGGAGATCAACTTCAACCACGGCGATGCGATGTCGCGGGCCGATCAGGTCCTGGCCTTCAAGCGGACCGTGCGGCAGTGCGCCGTTAATCACGGGGTGCACGCCACCTTCATGGCCAAGCCCCACCAGTACCAGCCCGGCTCCAGCATGCATGTGCATCAATCGGTGGTCGAAACTCGGACCGGCGCCAACATCTTCTCCACCAAGGCGGGCCGGGAATCCAAGCTGTTCCTCAGCTATATCGCCGGCCTTCAGCGCTACATCCCGGCGGCGATGCCGCTGTTTGCGCCCAACGTCAATTCCTACCGCCGCATGACGCCCTATTCGGACGCCCCCATCAATGTCCGCTGGGGCCGGGACAACCGCACCGTGGGCCTGCGTGTTCCGGTGTCCGACAGCGCGTCGCGGCGGGTCGAAAACCGGGTCGGCGGTGCCGATGCCAATCCCTATCTGGCGATCGCTGCGACGCTGGCCTGCGGCTATCTGGGCATGACCGGCGGGCTGGAACCCTCCAACCCGGTCAATGGTGACGCCTACCGGCTGGCTTTCACGCTGCCCCGGCACCAGGCCGATGCGCTGGCCAAGCTGAACCACGCCAAACCCCTGAAGGAGGTCCTGGGCGAGCGGTTCGTGAAGGCGCTGATCGAGGTCAAGAGCCATGAGTACGACCTCTACCAGCAGGTGATCAGCTCCTGGTAGCGGGAGAACCTGCTCTTGAATGTGTAGTTCGGCGGTACTGGGCGTTGGGTCGCCGCAGGGGCAGGGTGTCGCAGCGCGGCAGCCATATGCTTCGTGACGGCGGCTCCGCCGCCTCCTCAGCATGAGGGAAGATGGATACCCTCACCCTGAGGAGGGCCGCAGGCCCGTCGCGAAGGGTGTGGCTGCCGCGTGCCGGTCTGGCGCTCTTTCTGCACTCCTGCTTTCTGGTCTAGAATGGCCGGGAGGTATTCGATTGGAACCCAGACCTTGACCGTGACCGCCACCTTTCGATCGGTCCATGCCGATCTTCTCATCCTGTGCGCGAGGGTCGACTACACGCCGTAGCGCGCCGCCGGTTGAACGCGTCCCTTTTTCGGCGCGAACCGACGGAGCTGCTGACATGTCCGCCAATCCACAGTCCCACGATTCCGACCGCCTGCGCGCTCTGGACAGCGCGCATCACTTGCATCCCTTCACCGACACCCAGGCCCTCGTTGAAGAGGGTGGCGCCCGCATCATCACCCGGGCCTAGGGCTGTTACCTCTGGGACAGTGAAGGCCATCGCATCATCGATGCCATGGCAGGCCTGTGGTGCGTGAATGTGGGCTACGGGCGCCGGGCCCTGGCCGAGGTGGCGTTCGAGCAGATGCTGAGGCTGCCTTACTACAACCAGTTCTTCAAAACGGCGACCCCGCCGACCACGGCGCTTGCCGCGGAACTGGCGACGCTTCTGCCGGCGGGGTTCAACCACGTGAAGTTTGCCAACTCTGGCTCTGAGGCAAACGACACGATGGTGCGGCTGGTGCGGCACTACTGGAACCTGACGGGCAGGCCCGACAAGAAGACCATCGTCACCCGCTGGAACGCCTATCACGGGTCCACCGTGGCCGCAGCCTCGCTGGGCGGGATGAAGGCCATGCACGCCCAGGCCGACCTGCCGATCCCGGATATCGAACACGTGATGCAGCCCTACTGGTACGGCGAGGCGGAACCCGGCGAGACGCGCGAGGCCTTCGGACTTCGGGCTGCGCGCGCGGTCGAGGAGCGGATCCTGGAGATCGGTCCCGACAAGGTCGCCGCCTTCGTGGGCGAGCCGGTCCAGGGCGCCGGCGGCGTGATCATTCCGCCGGACAGCTACTGGCCGGAAATCAACCGGATCTGCCGGAAGTACGACGTTCTGCTCGTCTGCGATGAAGTCATCTGCGGTTTCGGCCGGACCGGCCAGTGGTTCGGCCACCAGACCTTCGGCATCGAGCCGGACCTGATCCCCATGGCCAAGGGGCTGTCTTCGGGTTACCTGCCGATCTCGGCGCTGGGGGTGGGCGCCCGGGTGGCGGACGTCCTGATCGCCGAGGGCGGGGAGTTCTTCCACGGCTTCACCTATTCCGGCCATCCCACGGCGGCTGCGGTCGCGCTGAAGAAAATCCAGATCATCCGCGAGGAGGGGCTGGTCGAGCGGGTGAGGGATGTGAGCGGTCCCTATCTGGCCGAGGCGCTCCGGACGCTGGAAGACCACCCGCTGGTGGGCGAGGTTCGCTCGGTCGGGCTGTTGGGTGCGATCGAGCTGGTCGCCGACAAAGAGAGCCACGCCCGCTTCGAGCCCCTCGGCCGGGCCGGCACAACTTGCCGGGACCACTGTTTCGCCGCCAACCTGGTGATGCGGGCCTGCGGCGACACGATGGTCCTGTCGCCGCCCCTGATCATCGAGCCCGCCGAGATAGACGAGATCATCCGCCTGGCGCGGGAATGCCTGGACCGAACCCTGGCTGACCTCCGCGATTGATTGACAATCCGGGGCCTTGAGACTGAAATGGCGGCCAGACAAGGGCCGAACGCGGCGACGGTCGCCGGCCGGGAACTCGCCACCGGAAAAGAACCGGGGCAGCCAACAAGGACAGGGAGTACTCCATGAAGACCTTCATTCAGACGGCCGTGACGGCAACCGCGGCCCTCGTTCTGGCGGCGCCGCTGGGCGCTTCGCCAGCTGCCGCCCAGGGCGATGTTGTGCATGTCTACAACTGGTCCGATTATATCGACGAAGAGATTCTTCAGGACTTCGAGAAGGAAACCGGGATCAAGGTCGTCTACGACGTTTTCGATTCCAACGACATCCTGGAGACCAAGCTCTTGGCCGGCGGCACAGGCTACGACGTGGTCGTACCCAGCGGCACCTTCCTGGCCCACCAGATCCAGGCCGGCGTGTTCCGGGAACTCGACAAGTCGAGACTCGCCAACCTCGATCAATTTTGGGACACGGTTGCAGATCGCGTCGCGAAGTACGACCCGGGCAACGCCCACTCGATCAACTACATGTGGGGCACCACGGGTTTCGGATATGTGGAAGAGAAGATCCTGGCAATCGACGCGAACGCGCCGGTCGGCAGCTGGGATATGATCTTCGACCCGGAATACGCGGCCAAGTTTGCGGAGTGTGGCATTCATATGCTCGACGCCGCGGACGAAATGATCCCCGCCGCCTTGAACTACATCGGAGAGAACCCCGACAGCCAGGACAAGGATGTGATCGCCAAGGCCGAGGCGGTGCTTGCGGCGGTGCGCCCCTACATCCAGAAGTTCCATTCCTCCGAATACATCAACGGGCTGGCAAACGGAGACATCTGCCTTGCCGTGGGATGGTCCGGCGACGTGCTGCAGGCCCGTGATCGTGCCGACGAGGCCGAGAGCGGCGTGACGGTCAAATACGTCATTCCCAACGAAGGGGCGCTGATGTGGTTCGACCAGATGGCGATCCCGGCCGATGCGCCGCACCCTGAGAATGCGCACAAGTTCATCGATTTCATTTTGCGGCCGGAAGTGATCGCCAAGGCGTCCAACTACGTCTACTACGCCAACGGCAACAAGGGCAGCCAGCCCATGCTGGAGGAGGATGTCATCGGCGATCCGGCGGTCTATCCCGACGAAACGGTGATGGCAAAGCTCTACACGACAACGCCTTACGGGCCGCGCACCCAGCGCCAGGTGACCCGGCTCTGGACAAAAGTGAAAAGCGGCCGGTAACCGCACAAGCGACGCCCCGCGTTCTCCGGTCGCGGGGCGTTGACTTTGAACTGCAAGCGGGGGTGTCCTCAATGAGCGAAGCGCGCGCCACCGGCGCCACCAGCTGGGAGCCCTGGAACGACCCGGCCGAGACCCCCTACATTCAGATCAAGACCGTGACCAAGCGGTTCGGCGACTTCACCGCGGTGGACGCGGTTTCGCTGGACATTTTCCGGCGCGAGTTCTTTTCGCTGCTTGGGCCCAGCGGTTGCGGCAAGACCACGCTTCTGCGGATGCTGGCGGGGTTCGAAATCCCCACCGAAGGCAGCATCATGCTGGATGGGGAGGACATGTCGGCCGTGCCGCCGTACCAGCGGCCCGTCAACATGATGTTCCAGTCCTACGCCCTGTTCCCGCACATGAACGTGGAACAGAACATCGCCTTCGGGCTCAAGCAGGACCGGATGCCCAAGCCTGAGATCAAGCAGCGGGTCGAGGAGATGATCGCGCTGGTCCAGCTCGGTCAGTTCGCGAAACGCAAGCCCCACCAGCTCTCCGGCGGCCAGCGCCAGCGCGTGGCGCTGGCCCGCAGCCTGGCTAAGAAACCGAAGATGCTGTTGCTGGACGAACCGCTGGGCGCGTTGGACAAGAAGCTGCGCGAGCAGACCCAGTTCGAGCTGATGAACCTGCAGGAGGAACTGGGCATCACCTTCATCATCGTGACCCACGACCAGGAAGAGGCGATGACCGTGTCCTCGCGGATCGCTGTGATGGATCACGGGCGCATTGTCCAGGTCGCGACGCCGACAAAAATCTACGAGTTCCCCAACTCGCGCTACGTGGCCGAGTTCATCGGCGATGTGAACATGTTCGAAGGCAGGCTGGACACAGGGGCGGCCGACGGGGTCCTGGTGCAAATTCCCGAGGCGGGATGCGCGATCCGCCCGTCTCACGGGGTCGACGTGGCACCGGGTGCGCCGGTCTGGATTGCGATCCGGCCGGAAAAGCTCTCTATCTCCAAGCAACCCCCGCCGGACCAGAGCGCCAACTGCATGAAGGGCGAGATCTGGGACATCGGCTATATGGGCAAGGAGTCGATCTATCACGTGCGCCTGGAATCCGGGCGGACCGTCATCGCCACGCAGATCAACCAGGTCCGTCACGCCGAACCGGGCCTGACGTGGGAGGATCAGGTTTATCTGACCTGGCCGCCCGAGTCCTGCGTCGTCCTGGCGAGCTGACGCGATGACCCAGACGACCGGCGGGCCGCAGGACAAGGTCGCGTATCTCTCGGGCCGGCTCGCCGCCCAGCTTCCCATGGGCGGATTGCACGGCCGGTTACTGCAGTTCGCCCCGTATCGGCTTTCGATCGCCGTTCTGTTGCGGCTCGGCGTGACACCGCGCAGCCTCGTGGTTGCGGTGCCCTATCTGTGGCTGCTCCTGTTCTTCCTGGCCCCGTTTCTCATCGTCTTCAAGATCAGCTTTTCCGAGCCGATGATCGCGATGCCCCCCTATGCGCCGCTCTTCGAGTGGGTGGAGGGGCTGATCCCGCGGATGATCATCAGTTTCGAGAACTATGCGCTGTTGCTGGAGGACGACCTCTACTGGCTGTCCTATGTCAGCAGCGTCAAGATCGCCGGGGTTTCCACGTTTCTGTGCCTGCTGTTCGGCTATCCACTCGCCTATGCGATGGCGCGGGCGCCGCGGGAATGGCGTGCGGGGCTGGTGATGCTGGTCATCCTGCCGTTCTGGACGTCGTTCCTGATCCGGGTCTATGCCTGGATCGGGATCCTGAAAAAGGAAGGCCTGCTCAATCTGGTGCTGATGTGGACAGGACTGATCGATCAGCCGCTGACGATCCTGAACACGGACATCGCGGTCTATATCGGCATCGTCTACACCTACTCGCCCTTCATGATCCTGCCGCTCTACGCGAACCTGGAGAAGATGGACGAATCGCTCCTGGAAGCGGCGGCGGACCTGGGCTGCCGGCCGATCAAGGCGTTCTGGATGATCACGGTGCCGCTGTCGATGCCGGGCATCGTGGCCGGTTGCTTCCTGGTCTTCATTCCTGCGGTCGGCGAGTATGTCATCCCCGACATCCTGGGCGGGTCGGAGACCATCATGATCGGCAAGACCCTGTGGGTCGAATTCTTCAACAACCGGGACTGGCCGTTGTCGTCGGCTGTGGCGGTTGTCCTGCTGTTGCTCCTGGTGGTGCCGATCGTCCTGTTCGAACGGCGGCAGGCCAAAGACGGCGGAGGCCTGTTATGAACCGGGGCCTTGGCTGGTTTTCGATCACATCGATGGTGATCGGTTTCTCCTTTCTCTACCTGCCGATCCTGATCCTGATCCTGTTCAGCTTCAACGAATCCAAGCTGGTGACGGTCTGGGGCGGGTTTTCCCTCAAGTGGTACGGCGAGATGCTGCGCAACGAAGGGCTGATCAACGCGGCCTGGGTGACGCTCAAGGTCGCCGTCCTGTCATCCACCGTGGCCACCGTCGTGGGCACCATGGCGGGCATGGTGATGGCGCGCTTCGGCGCGTTCCGGGGGCGCACGCTGTTTTCGGGAATGGTCTATGCGCCGCTAGTGATGCCCGAGGTAATCACGGGGCTGTCGCTGCTGTTGTTGTTCGTTGCGATTTCGTTCAGCCGCGGCTTCTGGACGGTCACCATTGCGCACGTCACCTTCTCGCTGTGCTACGTGGCGGTGGTGGTGCAGTCCAGACTGATCGGGTTCGACCGGTCGGTGGAGGAGGCGGCAATGGATCTGGGTTGCCCGCCCGGCCGCACCTTCTTCGCGATCACCCTGCCGATCATCGCGCCGGCAATCGTGTCGGGCTGGCTGCTGGCCTTCACCTTGTCGCTGGACGACCTTGTCATTGCCAGCTTCACCACCGGACCGGGCGCGACGACCCTGCCGATGAAGATCTACAGCCAGGTGCGGCTGGGCGTGACGCCGGAGATTAACGCGGTTTCCACGATCCTGGTGGGGCTGGTCGCAACCGGTGTGGTCGCGGCGTCGCTGATCGCGAAACGCCAGGAAAGACAGCGCCGGCTTGACGCCCAGATGGCGGCGCAGGCCTGAAGCAGGCGCGATGACGACACCGACCGCAGACGGCTTTCACATGCCGCCGGAATGGGCGCCGCATGCCGGCTGTTGGATGGCCTGGCCCTGCCATCAGGAAACCTTCGAGACGACCATCGAGGCGGCGCGGGATGCCTACGCGGCCGGCGCCCGGGCGATCGCCCAATTCGAGCCGCTGACGATGCTGGCCAATCCCGACCATGTCACGGACGCTGCCCTTCGCTGTGGTGATGGCGTGACGGTCATGGAGGTGCCGCTCAACGACAGCTGGATGCGCGACATCGGTCCCACCTTCGTTGTCGACGGCAAGGGCGGGATCGCCGGTGTCGACTGGCGGTTCAATGCCTGGGGCGGGAACTATCCCGATCATGCCCGCGACGAGGCCGTCGCCGGCTCCGTGATGGCCTCGCTGGGTGTCGTCCGTTATCCGGCGCCGATCGTGATGGAAGGCGGTGCGCTGCACACCGATGGAGCGGGGACGCTGATCACCACCACCAGCGTCGTCCTTAACGACAACCGCAACCCGGGCCTTACACGAGATGACGCCGAGGCGGTGTTCCGCGATTTTGTGGGGACGACCCGGACGATCTGGCTGGAGGATGCGTTGGAATACGACGACACCGACGGTCATGTGGACAACCTTGCCTGTTTCCTGGCCGAAGGTGTGGTTGCCGCTATGGCACCGGGCGAACAGGGCGATGCGATGGACGAGGCCCTGGCCCACAATCTGAAAACCCTGGCTGCGGCGACGGATTCGCAGGGGCGTCGGCTGTCGATCGTGCCCTTGCCGCGGCCGCGCCGGGTCCTGTGGCAGGACGTCCCGGTGCCGGCGTCCTATGTCAATTTCTACCCGGCGAACGGCGCATTGATCATACCGTCGTTCGACGACCCAATGGACCGCGTGGCCCGTGACAGGCTGTCCGAAGCCATGCCCGACCGCACCGTCGTCCAACTGCCCGCCCTTGAGATCGTCAAGGGCGGCGGGGGCATTCATTGCATCACCCAGCAACAGCCGGCGGTCTCCTAACATGACGCGGGACGTCACACTTGCGGCAACCCAGATGGCCTGCACCTGGCAGACCGAGACGAATCTCGATCGTGCCGAGGTGCTGGTCCGTGAGGCCGTGGAGAAGGGCGCCCAGATCGTCCTGTTGCAGGAGCTTTTCGAGACGCCCTATTTCTGCCCCGACCAGAAACAGGAATTCTTCGCCCTGGCGCGGCCGGTGGACGACAACCCGGTACTGGCGCGGATGGGCGACCTGGCGCGCGAACTGGGCGTCGTGCTGCCGGTCAGTTCTTTTGAGCGGGCCAACAACGCCTACTACAACTCCCTTGTGGTGATCGACGCGGACGGACGACGGCTTGCGCTCTACCGAAAAAGCCACATCCTCGACGGCCCCGGCTATCAGGAGAAGTTCTACTTCAATCCCGGTGATACCGGGTTTCGCGTCTGGGACACGGCCTACGGCCGGATCGGGGCCGCAGTCTGCTGGGATCAATGGTTTCCGGAGGCGGCCCGGATCATGGCCCTGAAAGGCGCGGAAGTCCTGTTCTACCCCACCGCGATCGGCAGCGAGCCGCAGGATCCGAGCGTGAATTCAAAGGACCATTGGCAACGGGTCATGCAGGGCCATGCGGGGGCCAACATGGTTCCCGTGGTTGCCAGCAATCGAATCGGGGTCGAGCGGTCGGACACCGCGGAGATGACTTTCTACGGCCATTCCTTCATCGCGGACGGCGCCACTTCCGGGGTGGTCACGGCCCGATTCGACCTGGACGCCCTGCGAGCGGAGCGCGCGTCCTGGGGGTTGTTTCGCGACAGACGGCCCGATCTGTACGACCCTATTCTTGGAATGGATGGTGCGCCGGACTAGCGCCGGAGTTGTTGAACAGCTCTACGATGCTGCGCAGTTCCACCTCCCGGTCCAGGAGGCTCCGGGCGGTGACCGTCGGGCCGCCGACCATTGACACCAGCATGGCGGGGCATGTCGCGACCGCATCCACCAGGCCGGCGACAATGATCAACCGCTCCGTCACCGTTCGCGCAATCAAGTCGCCGCCCAGGAGATAGAGGCGCGTGAATTCCATGTCGAAGTCGATCTGCAGGTGATCCGTCGCCGTCGCGTCGATGACGACGACCGTCCGCATTGCGAAACGATCGACAACCGATTCCGGCATGTCCCACACCCTTGTTGCTGTCTGGACGAGCGCAAATCTGCATCGCACCGGGGCCGCCTGGCCGGTCATGCGGTGTGTCTGGATTGACGCTCACCCAAGATGTGGGTCTTTCCCAGAAACAATACTCATGCGTGTTTTGCATACATGCTATGAGGCTGCGCCAGATAGCCGGTAAACCGCTGGTGTTGCGACGGGTCGTCCGCCACGGCCCCTAGCGCAGAGGGGGCGAGCGCTTCGGATCCAGCAGCGGCAGCAGGGCCATGCCGGCGACGAACCCGCCAAGATGCGCCTCCCAGGCGATCCGGCCCGAAACGCCTAGCGCCTGGCCCGGAAGCAGGCCGAACAGCAGGTTCAGGCCCAGCCAGACCAGGATGAAGCTCCAGGCCGTGCGGCGGTCGTGGAACTGTCTCGGTGCGGCGCGATGCGGACTGAGGGCCATGAGCGCGACCGCGCCCACAAGCGCAGAGATCGCTGCGGACGCGCCCAGCACGGGGACCCGTGCCGTCGGGTCGAAGATCAGGGTAGCGGCTGCCCCTGCGATACCGCCCAGGAAATACAGGAGCAGGAACCGCACCGTGTGCATCCGGCGCCCGACCGCGGCCCCGAAGGCCAGCAGCATCGCCATGTTGATCAGCAGATGCAGCCAGCCGGCGTGCAGGAACGTGTAGGCCACCGGGCTGATCACGGTTCCCAGCACGTCGCTGCGCCAGAGGCCCGGCACGCCCAGCCGCGCCGGGATAAACGCCATCTCCAACACCAGCAGGGCCTCGAGGTTGGCGGGCAGCACGAACCGCACCAGGTGCAGGCCGACGCACAGCCCGACCAGCCAGGACACCGGCGCGGGCGCATTCAAGATCGGCTGTCGGGTCGGCGCGTTCACGGGAAGCCACGGGCAGTGGGAAGGGCAAGGCGTTCCAATAGCCTTTTGCCACGCAGTCGGCAACCGCAGTGGCCAGAAGCCGCCCGCGCCGGCTACCGGCCCGGGCGCCGCTTTCGACCCGCCGGCAGCAATCGCAGCGCAAGGGGGCGCCCATGATGACGACAAGGATCCGGAAGATGTGATGGACGGCGACGTAGGCCACGTCCACGCCCAGCGCCAGCGCCACCAGGCTCATTTCCGCGAGGCCGCCGGGCGAGTAGGCCAGGACGACCGATGCGACAGGCACATCCGCCACCCGCGGCACCAGGGCCGCAAAAGCCGCGGTGATTGCCAGCATCAGGACGGTCGCGCCCAGCCCGATCTTGATCGCGTTGAGGACCTGGGCAGGCTGGATCCCGATGAACCGGGCGCCCACGGACGTTCCCAGCACAAGCTGTGCTACGTTGACGAGTTCCTGCGGCGGCGGCGCCCCGGTGATTCCGGTTGCGTGCACGACGGCGCTGACCGTCATCGGCCCCAACAGGACGGGCGTCGGAAGCCGCAAAAGGCGGGCCAGCGGCCATCCTATCAGCCCGCATCCCAGAAGGATCGCCAGGTCCAACGGCGCGCTGTCGACGAGGCTGACGCCGAAGCGGGTCCGGTCGGCCATGTCCAGGGTCTCGAACAGCCGGAACCACAACGGCACCGCGAACACCACCAGCAGAACGCGGGTCGCGTGCGCCAGGGCAATGCGCCGTTCGTCCGCGCCCATCTGGGCACCCACCAGTATCATCTCGTTGAAGCCGCCGGGCATTGCGCAGAAGTAGGAGGTCAGCGCGTCATATCCCGCGACACGGCGGAAATAGGGATAGACCAGCAGTGCCACCGCGACGATATAGCCGATCAGCAATCCGAGGCTGGCCAGCCATTGCCCTGCCAGGGCGAAGATCTCCGGATGGAACGAGCTTCCCAGCATCACGCCCAGGACCATGGCGAACGGCGCCCGGATCGGCTGCGGCGATTTCATCGGCAGCTTCAGGAGGGCGGCGGCCGTGACAAGGCACATGGATCCCAGCATCCAGGGCAGGGGCATGGTGATCCAGTTGAACACCAACGCCCCGACCGTGCCCACCGCCAGGGCGAGTCCCATGGCGCCGAACCCGGCCCAGGAGGAGCCGAACCGTGGCGGGGCAGCCTCGGTCATGCGAGGGCCCGGCCCAGGCGCACCGCAGTCTGCCCGGGCCCGGCCATGCGCGCCGGGAGGATGAGATAGCAATCGTCATAGGGCGCGTGGACCGGGCGCTCGCCATCGTGGCCGATCAGCGTGCCGCGCCGCTTGACGGCCGTCAGTGCACCCAGAGGCAGGGCGAAGGAGAACGCCCCGGTCTCACAGGTGATCACATCGGTCACTTCGATCGTCCGGTCGTCGGATGCCGGCCGCGCGGAGGCGGCCAGATGCGGGGCGACGGCGTCGGCTGAGACCACGCCGGTCGCCCGCATGAAGCGCAGCGCGACTTCCAGCGCGACCGTCGCGCTTTCGTCGTCCCGGTGCTGCCCGCATTCGACCAGCAAGGCGGTGCGGGGATCGTCTGCCTTGCCGAAGCCGCCGAAGTCCCTGAGCCGTGTTCCCGCGTCGTGGCCGCCATCGACGATGACCGGCGCTGGAAAGCCGAGCTTGCGCGCCAGAGCCCGGCCCTTCTCATGCAGTCCGGCAAGGACCAGGGGGCCACCCTGCATCTGCATGGAATGGAGGTCCAGCAGATAGTCGGTCGTTTCGACAATCGGCGCCAGCAGCCGGGCGCGACGCAGTTCCACGCTGTCCCCGGGCCCTCTCAGGGTCTCGGACTGCCACACCAGGTTCATGTCCGTGTCGATGAACCGGGCAACGCTTGGGTGCTCCGGATCCTGAATTCGGAAGGCTTCGATATTGGCGAAACACAAGGTTAGCCGTCCCCGGGACGGCCTGATCGCCTTGCGCAGTAGATAGTCCAGCGCAATCGCACCGCAGGGCTCGTTGCCGTGGATCAGGGCAACGATCATGGCGTGCGGCCCGGCTTCCTTGCTTTCGAAGGAATGAACGAAATCGATGCCCGTGTTGCCGGCAGCGTGCGGCGACAGGTCCAGTTCGGTCAACGCAAGTCCCGCTTGTTTGGCGACGGGCGCCGTTTGGTTCGTCTGGGCGCCAATCTAGCGGGCGGACCGGCGGTTGGCGAGTTTCTAGCCGCCGTGCGCACACCCCGAAAGGGGTACGGGCGCTCCCGTACCGTGGGGCCGGTGGTTCCGGCTCCACGGTGACGGGGCGCGTCGCACCAGGGTGAAACCCGTGTGGCGGCGAAGAAAACTCAGGAACAACCCGTCGTCGCCCCGCAGGTCACGCATTTCAGGCAGGTTCCGTTACGGACCAGGGTGAAGTTGCCGCAGTCACCGCAGGCATCACCCTCGTAGCCTCTGGCCCGCGCCGTGCGGATCTGGTCCAGCCTGGTCTCGGCAGCTTCGTCCGATTCGGCAAGCACCGCGGTCTCCATAACCTCCGCCGTGGCGGTGGCGGTGCCGGCCGCCGCTCCGACGGTCTCGCCGCCGCCTGAGGAGTACACCATCAGGTTCGAGCGCCGCACGAAACCGGTGCTTGTGACCCGATTGATGGCGGCCAGCGTCTCGGCGGTCTGTTCGGCCAGTGCACCTTCCTTGACGCCTTCGCCGAGCGTGTCTGGCAGCAGTCCCTCACCGGGCTGCACATGTGCCAGGTCGTCGCGGCCCAGATAACTGATTCCCAGTTCCCTGAAGACATAGTCAAGGATCGACGTGGCCATCTTGATCGCATCGTTGCCTTCGACCATGCCGGACGGCTCGAAACGCACGAACGTGAAGGCATCGACGAATTCCTCCAGCGGCACCCCGTATTGCAGGCCGATGGAAACGGCGATCGCGAAGTTGTTCATCAGCGACCGGAAGGCGGCGCCTTCCTTGTGCATGTCCAGGAAGATCTCGCCGACCCGGCCGTCTTCGTATTCCCCGGTCCGCAGATAGACCTTGTGCCCGCCGACGATCGCCTTTTGCGTATAACCCTTGCGTCGGTGGGGTAGGCGGGCGCGCGTGGCAGTGCGTTCGACGACCCGCTCGATGATGCGTTCGGCGACGATCGTCGAAGCGGATGCCGCCGGCGCCTCGGCCACGTCCTCGGCGAGGGCTTCCTGATCGTCGTCCAGCAGCGCGGCGGCCAGAGGCTGGCTCAGCTTGGAACCGTCGCGGTAAAGCGCGTTCGCCTTCAGGCCCAGCCGCCAGGACAGCAGGTAGGCCTGCTTGCAGTCCTGCACAGTCGCCGCGTTCGGCATGTTGATTGTCTTGGAAATGGCTCCGGACACGAACGGCTGCGACGCCGCCATCATGCGGATATGGGACTCAGCGGAAAGATACCGGGTGCCGACGCGCCCGCAGGGATTGGCACAGTCGAAGACGGGCAGATGCTCCGCCTTCAGGTGCGGCGCGCCTTCCAGGGTCATGGCGCCGCAGCAATAAGTGTTGGCTGCCTCCACCGTGTTCTTGTCAAAGCCCAGTTCCGCCAGCATGTCGAAACTGACCGAATCCAGTTGCGCATCCGCGAACCCCAGCGTTTCCTTGCAGAACTGCTCGCCCAGCGTCCATTTGTTGAACGCGAACTTCACGTCGAAGGCGTTCGCCAGCGCTGCCTCGACCTTGTCGATCGCGGCCTGGTCGAAGCCCCTTTCGCGCAAGGAGTCGTGATTGATGCCGGGCGCCCCGGCCAGCGTGCCGTGGCCGACCGCGTACCGCGCCATGTCGTCGGTCTCCGCCGCGGTGTAGCCAAGGGTTTTCAAGGCTTCTGGGACGGTCCGGTTGATAATCTTGAAATAACCGCCGCCGGCCAGTTTCTTGAACTTCACCAGCGCGAAATCGGGCTCGATTCCGGTGGTGTCGCAATCCATCACCAGGCCGATCGTCCCGGTCGGCGCAATCACCGACGTCTGGGCATTGCGGTAGCCATGCTTGGCGCCGCGCGACAAGGCCAGATCCCAGGCGGCTGCAGCGGCCCGGGCGAGGTCGGGCTGCGGGCAGCATTGGTGGTCCAGCGGCACGGGGCTCATCGACAGGCCTTCATAGCCGTCGGCTTGGCCCTGCGCGGCGCGGCGATGGTTGGCGATCACGCGCAGCATCGCCTCGGCGTTCTGCGCATAACCCGGGAAGGGGCCCAACTCCTCTGCCATTTCCGCCGAGGCCGCATACGCGGTCCCGGTCATCAGGGCGCTGATCGCCCCACAGGTCGCGCGCCCGGCCGCACTGTCGTAGGGCAGTCCCATGGACATCAACAGTCCGCCGATATTGGCGAAGCCCAGGCCCAGCGTCCGGTAGCGGTACGATCCCTCCGCGATCTGCCGGGACGGGAACTGCGCCATCAATACGGAAATCTCCAGGGCAATCGTCCACAGCCGGGTCGCGTGGGTGAAAGCCTCGATGTCGAAGGACCCGTCTTCCGCCCGGAAGGCCAGCAGGTTCATGGAAGCCAGGTTGCAGGCCGTGTCGTCCAGGAACATGTACTCCGAACAGGGATTGGACGCATTGATCCGGCCCGACTGGGGGCAGGTGTGCCATTCGTTGATGGTGGTGTCGAACTGCACGCCCGGATCCGCGCTGGCCCAGGCCGCCTCGGCGATCTGCTCCCACAAGTCGCGCGCCTTGATCGTGCGCGCCACGGCACGGTCGGTCCGCCGGATCAGCGGCCAGTCCGCGTCGTTTTCGACCGCGTCGATGAACCCGTTTGTCAGGCGGACCGTGTTGTTCGCGTTCTGGCCGGAGACGGTTCCGTAGGCCTCGGAGTCCCAGTCGGTGTTGAACACCGGAAACTCGATCTCCGTGTAACCCTGGGCAGCGAACTGGATCGACCGTTGAATGTAGTTCTCGGGGATCCGCGATTTCCGCGCCGCGCGGATGGCCTGCTTCAGGGCCGGGTTCTTCGCCGGGTCTGTGCCGTCGTCGCCCTCGATCTCATGTACCGCCATGATGATCGCATTCAGGTGCTGGTTGTGCAGCTTCGACCCGGCGACCAGCGAGGCCACCTTCTGCTCTTCGCGCACCTTCCAGGAGACGAAAGCCTCAACGTCGGGATGGTCTGCGTCCACGACGACCATTTTCGCGGCGCGCCGTGTCGTGCCACCCGACTTGATCGCGCCGGCGGCACGGTCGCCGATCTTCAGGAACGACATCAGGCCCGAGGACTTGCCGCCCCCCGCCAAAGGCTCGTTCTCGCCCCTCAGCGACGAGAAGTTGGTGCCGGTTCCCGAGCCGTACTTGAACAGGCGCGCCTCGCGGACCCAAAGGTCCATGATGCCGTTTTCGTTCACCAGGTCGTCTTCGACAGACTGGATGAAGCAGGCGTGGGGCTGCGGATGTTCATAGGCGGAAGGAGACGCCTTTACCGCGCCGGTCAGGTGGTCGACGAAGTAGTGCCCCTGGCTGGGGCCGTCGATGCCATAGGCCCAGTGCAGGCCCGTGTTGAACCATTGCGGGCTGTTTGGCGCGCCCATCTGGGTCGCCAGCATGAAGCGCATCTCGTCGAAATAGGCGCGCGCGTCCTCTTCCGTGTCGAAATAGCCGCCCTTCCAGCCCCAATAGGTCCAGGTCCCGGCCAGCCGGTCGAAAACCTGGACCGCGCTCTTCTCCGGTCCGGTGCGCGAATCGTCGGTCATATCCGTCAACGAATTCGTGTCCGCCTCGTGGCGCCACAGCCATTCCGGCACGTCCTGTTCGATGACCGGCCGCAGGGCCTGCGGCACGCCCGCCTTGCGGAAGTACTTCTGGGCAAGGACGTCGGCGGCCACCTGGCTCCAATCCGCAGGAACCTCGATATCCTTGAGCTCGAAAACGATGCTGCCGTCGGGATCTCGGATTTCGCTGTTGGTGCGACGAAACGCGATTCGTTCGTAGGGACTCTCATCCTTTCTGGTGAACCGTCGCACTACTTGCATCCTGAAACGCTCCCTTAATCCTGATGACCGGTCCGAACTCTGCGCAGTGCCTGAGAGACAAAAACGACGCCGTTGTCAGGCCCGGCGCCGCGCCACCCGAAAAACGGCCTTACCCCCACATCTGCGAAGTAACGGCCGGCAGTACACAAGATATGGCGTTCGCCGTCAAGGCACGGGTTCGACCATTTGCGATCGCCCGGGTGCAGGTGGCGCTGTTCGGGGCCGGATGGAAAAGGTGGGAGGTGCCGGAGGGCGGGACTTTACGGGCATTTCGGCAGATGCCATATTCCCGGCGCACAGACGGGCTTTTTTCTTTTCTGGGTAGGAGAGCACGCAACAGGATGACGACGCTCATCACACGCGTGATCACGCAGCTGTTTGGCGCGCGCGTCGGCGAGGATTCGCTCGGCAACGTGTATTACCAGCACAAGAAGACACCGGCCACCGGACGGCGCCGGCGTTGGGTGATCTATAAAGGCGAGGACGAGGCGAGCAAGGTCCCGCCCGAATGGAATGCCTGGCTGCACTACACGGTCGACGAGCCGCCGCTGAAGGGGCGTACCAAACAGCCCTGGCAGAAGGAGCACTTGCCGAACCAGACGGGCACGCCCGGCGCCTACCGGCCGCCGGGCCACACGCTTGCCCGCGGACGGCGTGACAAGGCAACCGGCGACTACGAAGCCTGGCGTCCGTCCGAGCAACCGCCGCAGGTCAAGAGCCCATGAGCAGGATGTCTCGCGAATCGGCCCATGCCTGGGTCGGCGCCGGTGTGTTGGTGGCGGTCCTGGCCTTCGCCGGGTTTATCAATGCCGACGATCCGACCGCGTCGGCCGCCAACAGCTATCGTCTGTCCGGCACCTTTGTTTCCACCGACGGCGTCACCATCGGCAGCGAGGTTGTGCTGGTCGGGATCCCGGTGGGGAAGGTCGTCGGTCAGCACTATGACGCCGACGTGCAGGCGGCCGTCCTGACCATGGCGATCGATGGCTGGATCGAAGTTCCGGAGGATTCCGTCGCCCTGATCGTCAGCAATGGCGTCTTCGGCGAGAAATACATCAAAATCACGCCGGGTGGCTCATTCGACATGCTGGTCGACGGCGACGAGTTCGAGTTCGTACAGGACTCCGTGGTCTTCGAGGAGCTCTTGGAAAAGGCGATCCTGGGTGCGGAGGCCAAGCGCATGCGCGCGCGGGAAGAGGCGGAAGCCAACGGTGCGATTGAGGAGACGAACTGATGCGTCGAAGCATCATTGAGACAGTCCTGGGCGCGATGGTTCTGCTGGTGGCGGCCGTATTCCTGATCTTCGCTTATACCAGCAGCGACCTGAAACCCGTCCTGGGCTATCAGGTGACGGCACGGTTCAATTCCATTGACGGACTGACCGTCGGCAGCGACGTCCGAATCGGGGGCGTCAAGGTCGGCTCCGTCGTGGCCCAGGAGATCGACCAGGAAGCCTACCAGGCCGTGGTGGACTTCACGGTGCGGCCCGAGATCAGGTTGCCCGAGGACACGCAGGTCTCGGTGACGTCCAGCGGTCTGCTCGGCGGGAAATACCTGAAGCTGGATCCCGGCAACGCCGACGACATGGTCTCGAACGGCGGGGAGCTCAGGAACACGAAGGACGTCATTTCCCTGGAAGAACTGCTGGGCAAAGTGATCTTCCTGGTGACCGACGAATCGCCGGACGGCTGATAGGATCCTCGGTGACAGGTGCCACGCCCGGCATGCAGCGCTGGGACCCTGAACGCTATCGCAAGAACGCCTCGTTCGTCTCCGAACTGGCCGGTCCGGTGCTCGACCTGCTGGCGCCCAGGCCTGGGGAACGAATGCTCGACCTCGGTTGCGGCGAAGGCACGATTGCCTCGGCCTTGATCGACCGCGGCTGCGCCGTCGTGGCCGTTGATTCCAGCCCCGAGCAGGTTGCCGCCGCAAGCCGGCGCGGCGTCGATGCCCGGGTGGCCGATGCGACGGCCCTGGATTTCGAGCGCGCTTTCGACGCCGTCTTCTCCAATGCGGTCCTGCATTGGGTCAGGCCGCCGGAGGCGGCGGTGGCCGGCATCGCGCGGGCCCTCAAGCCCGGCGGCCGCTTCGTGGCCGAGTTCGGGGGCGCCGGCAATGTCGCCGCGATCCTGGCCGGCTTGGAGGAGACGCTGGGCCGGCGCGGCATCGAGACCCATGTGCTCAACCCCTGGTATTTCCCGACGCCCGAGGCCTATGGAGACCTGCTGGAGAAGGCGGGTTTCGAGATTACCGAGATCGGCCTGCATCCGAGGCCGACACTCCTCCCAGGCGGGATCGAGGGCTGGATCGAGACGCTGGCGGAGGTATTTCTGCTCGCGGTCCCTGCCGCCGAGCGTCCCGCGTTCCTGGGCGAGCTCGCGGCGGCGTTGGCGCCGCGTTTTCGGCAGCCGGACGGCACCTGGGTGGTCGACTATGTGCGGCTGCGGGTTGCCGCGGTTCTTCAAGGTTAGGGCCGAAGGGTGCAGACCCTGCGCAAGCGCCCGAGGGGTCGATGGCCGATCGCGCTTCTGGTTGTGGCCTCGTCGCTGGTTTTCGGGACCGGAGGCGCATCCGGGCTTCCCGGTGAGACCGTCGTGATGCAGGGGCTGGACAAGGTGACGGCCCGCGTCTCCACCTTCGAGATCCCGATCGGCCATTCGGTCCGCTTCGGGACGCTTCAGATCTATGCTCGCGGATGCGATCGCACACCGCCGGAGGACCCCCCGGAGTCGGCGGCCTTCCTGGAGATCTTCGAGATGAAGCCCGGCGAGCGGCGCAACGCCCTGTTCCAGGGTTGGATGTTCGCCTCCAGTCCCGCCCTCAGCGCGCTGGAGCATCCGGTCTATGACGTCTGGGTCCTGGAATGCATCCCCGCCGCGACACCGGCGACGTCGCCCTGACGCGGGATTTACAGCTCCTCAGTGTGAGGGTATCGGCGAACAAAACAAAGCCTCACCCTGAGGAGGCCGCGGAACGTGGCCGTCTCAAAGGGCGTGGCTGCCACGCGTGGGTTCTTCGCAGACTCTGCCCGGTGACGGTCCGTCAGTCCTGCAGGTGCTGGGGTTTCGGCCTGGCCAGCACCGCGCCCAGCGGATCCTGGCCCGGGTTGCTGTGAAAGCCCGTTCCCACCTTCAAGGCGTCCGCCAGCAACAGCCGGTAGTCGGCCCGGGGCACCTCGATGGCGCCGAACCGTTCCAGGTGGCCGGTAATGAACTGGCTGTCCAGCAGGGTATACTCCGCTGCAACCAGTCGGGAGACCAGGTGGACCAGAGCCACCTTGCTGGCGTCGCGCTGGCGGCTGAACATGCTTTCGCCGAAGAACGCCCCGCCCATGGCGACGCCATAAAGCCCGCCCACCAGGTCGCCGTCCTGCCACACCTCCACCGAATGGGCGTTGCCCATGAAGTGCAGCGATGCATACAGCGTCAGGATCTTGTCATTGATCCAGGTCCTGGGCCGCCGTGACGTAGCTTCGGCACAGCCTTCCATGACGTCGCAGAACGCCTGGTCAAATGTCACGTCGTAGACGCCCTGCCGGATCGTGCGGCGCAGCCGTCGGGGGACATAGAAGCTGTCCAGGGGAATGATGCCGCGCAGGCGCGGATCGATCCAGAAACGTTCCGGGTCGTCCCGATCCTCGGCCATCGGGAAAACGCCGATCGCATAAGCCCGGAGCAGCATCTCCGGGGTTAGGTCTAGAGGTTCCATTGCGCCCTGTTCGTTAACGTTTTCAATTACCTAACGGGCACATGTTAGAGCAGGGACTAACGCAATCCCATCAATTTCTCGAGCCAATGGATATTGTATTCGCCGTCCAGGAACTGCGGTTGCATGATGATGTCCTGGTGCAGCGGTATGGTGGTTTCGATCCCGCCGATCACGTATTCGTCCAGGGCCCGGCGCAGCCGCATTAAGCACTCGTTCCGGCTTCGTCCCTGGACGATCAGCTTGGACACCAGGCTGTCGTAGTAGGGGGGGGCCTTGCTGCCGGAATAGAGGGCGGAGTCCACGCGCACGCCCAGGCCGCCCGGGGCGTGATAGTCGGTGATCCGGCCAGGCGTCGGCCGGAAGGTCTTCGGATCCTCGGCGGTGATCCGGCATTCGATGGAGTGACCTGTCAGGACGATATCCTCCTGAGCCATTTCCAGCGGCGCCCCGGCCGCCACCCTGATCTGCTCGCGCACCAGGTCGACGCCGCAGACCATCTCCGTGATCGGGTGTTCCACCTGGATCCGAGTGTTCATCTCGATGAAAAAGAAAAGGCCATCCTCGTACAGGAATTCGACAGTGCCTGCGCCGCGATAGTTGATCTTCGCCAGAGACGTTGCCACGGTCCGGCCGATCTCGGCCCGGACGCCGGCGTTCAGGGCGGGCGAGGGCGCCTCTTCGATCACCTTTTGGTGGCGCCGCTGGATGGAGCAGTCCCGCTCGCCGAAATGCAGCACCTTGCCCCGGCCGTCGCCCATGACCTGGATCTCGATATGACGGGGTTGACCCAGGTACTTCTCCCAGTAGACCGAATCGTCGCCGAACGCCGCCATGGCTTCGGCCCGGCACAGCGACAGCGCCTCCATGAAGCTGTCGGCATCCTCGGCCACCTTCATGCCGCGTCCGCCGCCGCCCGCCGCCGCCTTGATCAGGACAGGGAAGCCCGCGTCCTTTGCCTCCGCCAGTGCGTCGGCATCGTCGTGGATGGCGCCCGGTGAGCCCGGAACAACGGGGATGCCCAGTTCGCGGGCCTTCTGTTTCGCCGCGACCTTGTCGCCCATCAGCCGGATATGTTCGGGCGTCGGTCCGATGAAAGCGATGCCGTGCTCCTCGACCATGTCGGCGAAACCGGCGTTCTCGGACAGGAACCCGACGCCGGGATGCAGGCCGTCCGCACCGGTGATCGTCGCCGCCGACAGGATCGCCGGCACGTTCAGGTAGCTATCTGCCGGGCTGGGCGGCCCGATGCAGACGCTCTCGTCGGCCAGGCGCACATGCATTGCATCCTCGTCCGCCGTCGAATGGATCGCCACGGTGGCAATACCCATCTCCTTGCAGGCGCGATGGATCCTGAGCGCGATTTCGCCGCGGTTTGCGATGAGGACCTTTTCAAACATGCGATGCCGGCGGCCGGGGTCGGACTATTCCAGGATCAGCAGCGGCTCGCCGAATTCGACGGGCTGCTCGTTGGAGACGAAGACCCGGCTGACCCGCCCCGCACGAGGTGCGGGGATGGGGTTCATCACTTTCATGGCCTCGATGATCAGCAGGGTCTGGCCTTCGGAAACCGTGTCGCCGGGCCGGACGAAATCCGCCGCTCCGGGCTGCGGTGCCAGGTAGGCGGTCCCGACCATGGGCGATCTGACGGTGCCGGGGTGTTGCTCGACCGATTCGGCCGCCTCCGCCTCCGTTTCCGCGGCCTTGGCCGGTGCCGGCATGGCCGCCGCAACCGGGGCCGCGGTGCCGCGGGCAAGGCGGATCGTGCGGGACCCGTCGTTGATTTCGACCTCGGTAAGGCCTTTTTCGGTCATCAGGTCGGCGATCTGCTCGACCAGTTTGGTATCGAAGTCTGCTTTGCTTGGCATGGGCGTCCTGTTCGCTTTGCCGATGTTACGGGCGCATGCTGGCGATGGCTTCCAGGGCCATCACATAGCCCTTGATGCCAAGACCACAGATCACGCCGTCCGCTGCTTGTGAAGGATAGGAATGATGCCGGAAGGCCTCGCGCGCATAGATGTTGGACAGATGCACCTCGATCACCGGCTGGTCCAGGAGCTTCAGCGCATCAAGAAGGGCCACCGAGGTGTGGCTGTAGGCGGCCGCGTTGATCACCAGCCCGCAGGCTGACTCCCGCGCCTCCTGAACCCAGTAGACCAGTTGGCCCTCGTGATTGGACTGGCGCAGGTCGACCAACAGGCCCAGCCTGTCCGCTTCGCCGCGGCAGACGGTCTCAATGTCGGCCAGCGTGAGATCGCCGTATATCTCAGGCTCGCGCAGGCCCAGCATGTTCAAGTTCGGCCCGTTGAGCACGTAGACGGGTTTTTGTTTTTCTGCCACCGGCCACTCCGCACGCCTGCGTCAGGGAAACCAGAGGCGATGTTTATCGCACGCGGGGAGGCTGGGCAATGGGCGGCGACGATGCCGCGGTGGCCGTCCCCGCCGATCGCAGCTTGGATTGCTGCTGGCGTCACGGTAAAGATGCCGCCAACAGGGAGGCCTGCATGACCCAAGCCAAGTCCATCACGCCCTACGGCGCATGGCCGTCGCCGGTGACCGCCGACCTGATCACCGGCGGAGTCGTTGGAATCGGCCAGGTCAGCCTGGACGGCGATATCCTCGACTGGTCCGAGCTGCGTCCCGCCGAAGGCGGCCGCACATCCCTGATGCGGCGCCTGCCGGACGGAACCATCGAGGAGGTGACACCCGAGCCGATCAACGTGCGCAGCCGGGTGCACGAATATGGCGGTGCCTCCTATGTCGCCGCCGGCGATGCGGTCTATTACGTCGACGGCCTGACCCAGCAGGTGATGCGCCTGCGCCCCGGAGGCGAGACGGCGGCCCTGACCGATACCCCGCACAGCCGCTATGCCGACCTTATGTTCGACGGGCCGCGCGGGCGCCTGATCGCTGTGGAAGAGGTGCATAACGGCGGGTCCGAGCCGGTCAACCGGCTGGCGGCGATCGATTGCCGGTCCGGGGCGGTCACGGTGCTGGCCCAGGGCGCGGACTTCTGTACCGCGCCGCGCTTGTCGCCGGACGCGGCGCGTCTGGCCTGGATCGAATGGGACCACCCCAACATGCCGTGGGACGGAAGCCGTCTACGGCTGGCCGACCTGGAGGACGGCGGGGCGGTGGCGGCCGACGCCGTCGTCGCGGGCGGCCCCGACGAGGCCGTCTTCCAGCCCGAATTCGCCCCGGACGGGCGTTTGCATTTCGTTTCCGACCGGTCCGGCTTCTGGAACCTCTATCGCCTGGACGGCGACCGGCACATCGCCCTGTGCCCGATGGAGGCGGATTTCGGGCTGCCCTACTGGATCTTCGGGATGCGCACCTATGCCTTCATCGATGCAACCCGGCTCTTGTGCGCCTACGCGGTGCAAGGATCCTGGCGGTTCGGTGTGCTCGATGCCGCGACCGGCGCGATCGAGGACGTGGCTGGCGACGCCTGCGCGTTTTCGCTGGTCGCAGGAGGCGGCGAGACCGTTTGTTTCCTGGCTGGCACCCCTGGCGGGCCGGACGAATTGCGTTGCCTGGAGCCGGCGACGGGCCGGCAACGGGTGGTCCGCCGGGCGGCGAAGGTGGAGATCCCCGATGGCTACGTTTCGGAAGGCGAGTTGGTCTCCTTTCCCAGTGCCGACGGCGCAACGGCCTTCGGCTATTTCTATCGGCCCGTGAATGCAGCGCATCAAGCCAGCGAAGGCGAGTTGCCGCCCTTAATCGTCAAGAGTCACGGCGGCCCGACCGGTCAGACGGAAAGGTCGTTCAATCTCAAGATCCAGTTTTGGACCAGCCGCGGATTTGCGGTCCTCGACGTGAATTACCGCGGCAGTTCGGGATTTGGCCGCACCTACCGCGCAGCGCTGGACGGGTTGTGGGGCATTGCCGACGTGGAGGATTGCGCGGCCGGTGCGCTGTTTCTGGCGGACAAGGGCCTTGTCGACCGCGAGCGCCTGATCGTCACCGGCGGCAGTGCGGGCGGGTAAACGACCCTGTGTGCCCTGACCTCCACGGACACCTTCCGGGCCGGCGCCAGCCACTACGGCGTCGGCGACCTTGAGGCGCTGGCCCGCGACACCCATAAATTCGAAAGCCGCTATCTCGACCGCCTGGTGGGCCCCTGGCCGGAGGCCCGCGACACCTACCGTGACCGTTCGCCCATCCATGCGATCGACCGCCTGAGCTGCCCTGTGATCTTCCTCCAGGGCAGCGAAGACAAGGTGGTGCCGCCAAACCAGGCCGACGAGATGGCGAAGGCGCTGGACGCCAAGGGGCTGCCGGTGGCCTACGTCCTGTTCGAGGGCGAGGGTCATGGGTTCCGGCAGGCGGTGAACATCAAGCGGGCGCTGGAATCCGAGCTGTCGTTCTACGGGCAGGTCTTCGGGTTCACGCCGCCGGGCATTGACGAACCGGTCGCGATCCGCAACCTGTAACCGGGTCGATGCGCAGGCGCGAGCCGTTCGGGAGGGCAGGGCAATGAGAAACATCCGCCGGTCGGACATCGAAACCTATCGCCGGGACGGTGTTCTCCTACTGCGCGATGTCATCGCGCCGTCCTGGGTCCGGCGCCTGTCTGACGCGGTGGGCCAGAACATGGAGGCGCCCGGACCCATGGCGAACGACTGCACCGAGACGGGTCGGACGGGCCGGTATTTCGGCGACTACTGCAACTGGGACCGGATAGAGGGATATCGCGCCTTCGCCTTCAGGTCGAATCTGGCCGGGCTGGCCGCGTGCCTGATGGGAAGCCACCGGGTTCAGTTTTTTCACGAACACGTGCTGGTCAAGGAACCCGGCACCGGCGAAGCGACGCCGTGGCACCACGACCAGCCCTACTACGTCGTCGGCGGCAGTCAGGTGATCTCCTTCTGGGTACCGCTGGATCCGGTGCCGCGCGCGGTTTGCCCCCGTTTCGTGCGCGGCAGCCATCGGTGGGGCAAGCTGTTCTATCCGCGCAAGTTCGTGGACGGCGCCGACTACGACTATGCGGGGCCGGGCTTCGAGACCGTTCCCGACATCGAAGGCGAGGCGGACCGTCACGACATCGCCGCGTGGGATCTCGGGCCGGGGGACGCGATCGCCTTCCATTTTCTCACCCTGCACGATGCGCCGGTCAACGTTTCCACGGGCCGCCGTCGCGCGGTGGCCTGGCGGTTCTTCGGCGAGGACGCCCATTGGGCGACCCGGCCGGGCCGGCCGTCGCCCCCCTATCCGGAGATGGGGTTGGCACTGAACGATGGCGACCCGCTGCCGGAGGACTGGTTTCCTGTGGTCTGGCCGCGCGCCGGCACGGGCCAATTCCAACGGAGCGCTGAACGATCATGAAACTCTACGGGTACTTCCGCTCGTCTGCGGCCTACCGTGTGCGCATTGCGCTCAATCTCAAGAGGCTCCAGGTGGAGGAGGCCCATTACCGCCTGCGCCTGAAGGAGCATCAGTCCCAGGACTATACCCGGCTCAACCCTCAGCAGCTGGTGCCGACGCTGGTTGACGGCGATCTGGTGCTCGGCCAGTCCGTGGCAATCGTGGAGTATCTGGACGAGACCCACCCCGAACCGCCGCTGCTGCCATCGGACCCGGCGGGCCGGGCCCGGGTGCGCCAGCTGGCAATGGTCTAGGCATGCGACATCCACCCGATCAACAATCTTCGGGTGCTGCAATACCTGACGGGCCCGCTGGGGCTCAGCGAGGCACAGCGGGACACCTGGTACCTGCACTGGGTGAATGCGGGCTTTGCGGCGCTGGAGGCCCTCTTGGCGGACAGCCCGCACACCGGCGTCTATTGCCACGGTGACCAGGTGAGCCTTGCCGACGTGGTCCTGATCCCGCAGGTCTATAACGCGGTTCGGTTCAAGTGCGACATGCGCCCCTATCCGACCATCGCGCGCATCAACGCCGCCTGCCTCGCCCTACCGGCTTTTGCAGATGCGGTGCCGGAAAAGCAGCCGGACGCGGAATAGGCCGGTCGTCCATGTGCGCCTATCCGTTCACGCCTGTCGTCAGCAAACTTCCGTCGACCGTCCCGTTCGTGGGGCCCGAGGCCCAAGAACGGGCGCGCGGCCGGTCGTTCCGGGCGCGCATCGGCGCCAACGAGAGTGTCTTCAGACCCTCGCCGAAAGCCATTGCCGCGATGCAGGCAGCCGCTGCAGAGGCGTGGATGTATGGCGATCCGGAAAACCACGACCTGAAACATGCCCTGGCGCGCCACCACGAGGTCGAACCGGAGAACGTGGTGGTGGGCGAGGGGATCGACGGCCTGTTCGGCTACACGGCTCGTCTGTTCGTGGAACCAGGCACGTCGGTGGCCACGTCGGCGGGCGCCTATCCCACTTTCAATTTCCAGGTCGCCGGCTGCGGCGGGCGGATCGTCACCGTGCCCTACCGCGAGGACCGCGAGGATCCCGGGGCGCTGGTCGATCTGGCGACGAAAGAAAGGGCCCGGCTGGTCTATCTTGCAAACCCGGACAATCCGATGGGCACATGGTGGGATGCGGGTGCCATTCAAAGCATGATCGAGGCGATCCCCGACGGGGCGCTGCTGTGCCTGGACGAGGCCTATATCGACTTTGCGCCGCTCCAGACGGCCCCGCCGATCGACGTTTCCGACCACCGGGTGCTTCGGTTCCGCACCTTCTCCAAGGCCTACGGCCTTGCCGGCTGTCGGATTGCCTATGCAATCGGCGAGGCCGAGCTGATCAAGAGCTTCGACAAGATCCGCAACCACTTCGGGGTCAATCGGATCGCCCAGGCCGGCGCACTGGCTGCATTGGGAGACGACGCATACCTGCAGTCGGTGGTCGAGCGCGTCGCGGCAGCACGTGAACGGATCGCTGAAATCGCGCAAACGAACGGTCTGTCAACATTGCCGTCGGCCAGCAACTTCGTGGCGGTCGATTGCGGCCGAGACGGCGCCTATGCCACACGGGTCCTGGAGGAGCTCATCGCCCGCGACGTCTTCGTGCGCATGTCGGGTGTCGCCCCGCTCAACCGCTGCATCCGGATCAGCGCGGGGCAGGAGGCTGATCTCGACCTGCTCGAACGGGTCTTGCCAGAGGCACTCGCGGCGGCGTCCGTTGAGGCTGGAAACTAAGATGTTGCCAGCGCGCCCCCGAACGGCAGCTCGAAGGTCGGATGTAGGATCCGTCAGTCAGAAACCCGTCAACGACTGAACTACATCCGGGCAACGTCCGCTTCCGGGATCGATTCGTCCAATTCCAGTGTTCCGCCGGCTGGATCGAGATTGTATGTGTAGACTTGGACGACCACTGGATCGGCATTGTCGTTGACGAGCGCGACACGGTCGTAAAGGCCCGACACCGCAACCACTTTGGACTTTGTGGCGACCGTCGTGCGGGCCCAGGCCCCGGTGGTGACGTCGAGCACGCCCAGGAACCGATGACCAGATGTGGAATCAAATGTGATGACGGCGGTCTCGCCGGAGTGGCTGAACGCGCGGGCGAGGATTTCTTCCACTTCCAGCATGTTGAATCCGGGCACGACTTCCATATTGATCGAACCGTCGATTTGTGGGCGGTAAATGCTCGCTGCCGTCATCAGGGACGGTGTCTCGCCACCGCCGATCGCAACAAGGCTCTGATGCGGCGCACCAAGGAAGATAGGCAGCCACCAGCCGTCGGTGCGCGTCAGTTCTCCATCCACGCTCCATTCCAAGAGGACGGCGAGTGTGTCCCCGGCTCCGAAATCGAAGCCAACATACACCTTCTCACCATCCGGTCCGCCCCAAGCCACCTTCGGCGGGTTGAGAGCCGGCAGGGTCGGTGTCGTCGGGGGGCTCAGCAGCGGATGCTCATAAGCGAAGCCAGGAGGCGTGCCGATATCGCGCACCGCAAGGAAATGCCGCGTTTCTCCGTCTATTGTCATTTCACGTATTCGGGCCAAGGATGACACATCCGTGTATGGCAAGGCGAAGTCGGTGATGGCTTCGGTTTCTTCAAAAAGCACAGTGTATGCACCCGTTTCCGCCGAGACCCGCCGGACGTCGCTACCGTCAATTCCATAGTAGTATCGGCCCTGCCAGCCGTGCTTGATGTTATCAAGCCTGCTATGGCTGAAGGCCATCGAGTAGTCGCCTGCACTGTAGCCAACGACGCTGTCGTCCAGTGCCAAAGCAAGGTGCCCCGGTTGAATCACCCTTACGGTCGTGGTGCAACTCAAGCCTCCTTCCGGCATCAAATGGGCGGGCTCGGTCGCCGTGAACGTTATGTCGGTGTCTCCGATCGGAAACGCTGCGATGTCGGCGAGCCGCGGGATCACATCGCCCTTGGGCAGTCCGCAAGTGTCGCCGGTAATCTCGGGTTGCAGGTAGGGCGCAATACGCCCATCGTCGGCAGCGAGTTCGGTTTGGTCTACGCCCAGAACGACTTCGTGAAACGACGTGCAGGGCAGGTCCAAAGGCGTGTCAGGGACGCGAAACGTCTCTTCAAATGAGGCAACGCAACTACCCTGGGTCGACGCCTCAAATGCGATTGTGTGTTCTCCGGAGGTCAGACCGAGGGTGGATACATCAAGGGAGAAACTGGGATCCGAACCGCACGCTCCCAGGGTTCCTGTGCCGGCGCAAACGACTTGAGAGGTCCCGTCGTCCACCGTATAGGAAACGCGGTCGACGTCCGTTCCGCCGGAGCTAATCGAGACACTGAGCGTGAAGTCTGAATTGGGCCGACAGTAGGGCAAAGTTGGGCTGATGCTGATCGAAAGAGGTGTGTAGTCCCCCATCGGATCGTTGATTTGGAGGCAAGTCTTGAATGATTGCCCGCACGCAACCGCCCCCGTTTCCGGCATATCGATTCGATGGAGCGTCAGCCTCGTTTCGTCGCCCTGCGGTGAGACAAAACGCACTTTTGGCGTGATGGCATACTGAATCCCCTCCGGCAGAGTAAGATCGGTGGTTGCCACGGGACCAGCTTGCAGCGGGCTTCTTGGCGTGCCGTACGATAATCCGTCGGCGGTATAAACGGAGCCGGGGATGCTGGTCGTTGCCGAAATTGGGGTATCGTCCCCGGTGTGAATCTCTGGCGAGTGGAGGGAGCCAACTCCGGGGTCCACTTCCATTTGAAGAGAGATCTTCCCGAAGCAGATGTTCTGCTCGGGGATTTGAGTTGGGGGCGTGTCGTCGGCTTCCGGAGGCTCGAACTCATAGCGTAGATTACGGTTGAAGTTGACGGAAATGAGCTGCTGGCTACCATCATATTCTCGTAGCCTCAGATTCAGGCCAACCACGTCCCATGGTGTTTGTTTTGCGTCGCTTCCGTTCGGGTCGCCGCCCGCGGGGCTAATTCCGACGAGGAGGAGATCATAATCAGCCGCCACTCGCTTGGTAGCGGCATCCCATGCGCCTCTCAGCCGGCCATAGCTCAAACCGTCTTGTCCGCTCGCACTCTCCCCCTCCGGAGGCTCAGATGCGAAGACGTCTACGCCAAAAGCCTTCACAAAACTCGTGGAATTTCGGTGAGCCCATGGTCTGTCGGTGGCGTCCGCGTAGAATTCGGGGTTCTGCATGTAGGCAAGATCGGTATTGCCGGTTGGGTCGTGCAAGACAATGCTGCCGGTTGCGCGCATGGGCCTGGCGACGAAAGTGCTTTCGAGATCGACGGTCTCACCGATCAAAACAGTAACAGGTGGCGCGTTTTCTCCACCCAGTGACGGAAAACGAACGTGGTTGTTGCCGTCTGCCGTAATCGCGGAGGCATAGGCCTCATAATTGCCCGAAGGAACGCCGTAAATCTCCCAAGGGGTCGTGGGTTCGTTGCCGGCGGGCACCGGATCGGCATCGGTATGGTGGAATAGGCCGGTGAATACAAAAGGGCTTCGGACTTCGACGTGCGGATTAGGTGCCTCCTCCACCCCGTTCAAATCGAACAGACCGGTTACCATACCAGCATCTCTGAAAACCGGCACGTCGACCGCGACCTCTGGTCCTTGGCCTGGCGCCCCACCCGTCGGACAGTCCAGTGGAAAAGATGCTGTCAACCCGGTGAAAGGCGCCAGCCCGGACATTGAGTTCAGGCGGAAGTTCTGTTCACCCGGCCTCGGCTTGGCCTCACATGATGCGCGGAAGGAAACCGGCGAACCATCCGCCCGTACGAGCAGCGGGATGAGCTGTCCATCTCCCCTCAGGTCGTTCAATGGATGAGTAACACCGACGGCTGCTTGATCGTGTTTAGGCGCGCCGGGTTCTTCTAAAATCTCTGCATATACACTGCAGTTGACAGGCGGCGTGGTTGGTTCCAACCCGTCAAGGTCGGCGGCGGCACCGGTTAGACGAAGGCGGATGCTGACGACCTGGGCACATTCGGAAACATCGCATTGGATGCCGTCTGGGTCATCCAGGGTCGATGGAACGGGTCCGCAGATGTGTGCCGCGGAAAGCGTCGGGTCACGTTCGAACGCACCGAACCTGTAGTCGCGGATGCCGGAGAAGCCGATAGTGTCGGCGGAAATCAAGAACCGATCATCTGTGCCTCCAACTTCCACTCTGGCGTCATAGCTTGCTGCGCTGAACATGTTCGCGGACAGTGAAGTGTTTTCCGGTTGGTAGCGAGACTGCCCTCGGACAGTCGATGCAGGATCCACCGGGCGCAGTTCGATGGTCCCTTGGTCAGAGAATTCTGGAATGACTGGATAGGTCTGCAGATACGCAGCGACCTCTGGGGTCACGTCGGAAAAGCGGAACTCCCCATAGACGCGGCCCAGACTGGCTGATTGAGCTTGGCATTCAGCTGGCAACCAAAAAGCAAGCGCGGCGGCGAAAATGGCCACGGCGCAAGCGTATGGTGACCGCATAGGTAATGATCCGTTCATTTCCGCGAGTGTCCGTGTCGCTTCGCGTCGACGGACGACTTCTGCACGCGCTAGAACCGCCCACTGTCCGCCATTCCTGCAGTGTTTCCTTAGCACCGAAACCGGACCCGCTCCTTGACGTCAATTAATCGGGGTATTGGACTTCGCTACGGCCCCCGAAGACCCAGGCCCTCACGTCGGCTGTTGGTATCAAAGCGGGCACTTAAAGCTGGCGCGGTGTTCCAATGACGTGAGAGCCTGACAGAACGAAGACTAGGCTTTCGCTGCCGTTGTTTCAGTGCGCCCGAAGGGCCGCCGGCCCGGCCGAACAGGAGGATCGCTCATGGCAGAGCACAAGGAATGCTACGGAACCATGTTCCACGACGCGCTGCATTTCTCGACAAACCAGCCGATGCGCGGAAAGGTGTTTTCGTTCGAAATTGACAGTACCGGTCTGGCGCGGTCTGACCGTCGCGTGAAGGCTAGTATTGAGGAGTGGGATGACTGTCTTGCCTGCGACGAGTTCGATCATTGCTACAAGTTCTCGATGGCTGGCCTTCTCTTGCAGACCGCCATCGAAAAGGAGTGACACCCGGGCCTCGGCCCCGTCGCAAGGACATGCCACCCCGTCTCGTGACTACCCGCCGGTCCGCACCTCTTCGATCAGCGAAACAATCTGCTCGTTCGAGATCGCGCCCGGCACCAGTTTGTCACCGATGATCATTGCCGGGGTGCCGCCGATGTTGAGTGTCCGGGCCAGTTCCAGGTTGCCGTCCAGGTAGGATTTGATTTCGTCGGACTTCATGTCGGCCTGCAGTTGCTCGACATCGATCCCCACCGACTGGGCGCGCCGCAGGACGACTTCCTCGCTGAGCCGCCCGCGGTGTCCCATGACCGCGGTGTGGAACTCCAGGTACTTATCCTGCTTCGCGGCCGCCATCGCGGCTTCGGCCGCAAAGCGCGAAACGTCGCCCAGGATCGGCAGTTCCTTCCAGACGATGCGCACGTTGGGGTCGGTTTCCATCACGTTCATCATCGCCGGCAACATGCGCTTGCAATAGCCGCACTGGTAATCAAAGAACTCCACGACCGTGACGTCGCCCTCCGGGTTACCCGAAACGGGCGTCATCGGATCGTCGAAGATCCGCGCCTGCATCGCGGACATCGCGGCTCGGCGTTCCTCTTCCTGGGCCGCCGCGGTCCGGCGTTCCATCTCCCGCAGCGCTTCCAGCACCACGTCCGGATTCTCCAGCAGGTATTCCTTGACGATCTCACGGATCTCATTGCGCTCGGCCTCGTCGAAGCCGTCGGCCTTGAGCGGCGCGGAACCGAAAGCCATCGCCAGCCCGACCAGTGCAGCCAGCGGCAGTTTGGGGGAGATCGTCATCGAAGCTTATCCTTTGCCATGGGTTCGGGCCGTAATATCGCCGCCGGGCCTGCCTGAGACAAGGCTTGGGCTCGTGCGGGCCGCGAAGATCACGGGCTTATGAACGGGAGATCAATGCGGTGGTGAGAAGGGTGGGTGCTAGCGGCCCTGCCGCTCCTGCTGGACGCGCTCGGCCAGCAGCTTGATGTCCTGGGCCCGCATCCAGCCGGGCGAGCCGCTGGGCAGGCGGTCCATGGCGCGGCTGGCCTGCTGGATGGCGCCCTTGACGTTGTTCCTGCGCGACGCCTCTTCGGCCAGCGCCAGAGAGGCGTTGCCGTGATCGCCGGCACGGCCGTAGGCGATGCCCAGATGCCGCCAGGCATAGGCCAGCCAGGGCTCGTAGCGCAGCGCCTGTTCCAGGTTTTCGGTTGCGCCCGGCAGAAGCCGCGGGTCGTTCAGGGCAAGCTGCGACTGGGCCAGTGCGACACGGATCAAGGCCGCCCAGGGCAAGATTTCAACCGCCTTTTCGTAGGCCGCGATCGCCCCTTCCATTCGGCCCGCATCTTTCAGGATGTCGCCGCGAAGCTCCCAGAAAAAGGGGTCATTCGGAGCGTCTTGCAGCATGCTGTCGACGATCTGCAGCGCAAGGTCCGTCTTGCTGATCCGCATGTTCGCGATCGAGCGCGCATAGCGGGAATACATGGAATTGTCGTTCTCGGGATAGCGCGCCAGGACCTGCGGCATCGGGTCCAGATAGCCGATTAGCTTGGCCCGCATACGCTCGTGCATGTCGATCAACTGGTCTGAGAACGTAACCCCGGTATAGGGCGACAGCGCGACCTGCTCGCGCATGAAGATGATCCGGTCCTCGGTCAGCGGATGAGACTGAAGATAAGGGTCCAGGTTGGCGGCATAGAGCCGCGAGTTCTCCTGGAGGATTTCCAGGAAATCCAAGAGGCCCTGCGAGGAAATCTGCGAGGCGTTCAGGTATTCCACGGCCGCCTGATCGGCCGACCGTTCCATCGTGCGGGTATAGGCCAGCAGGTTCCGCATCGCCATCGACTGTCCGGCTGCGTTTGCCGCCGCCGCGGCGCCGGGATCGCCGGCCAGGATCGCTGCCGGAATGCCGAGAACCAACGCCGCGATCGAGGTGGCCTGAGCATTGCGGATGGCGTCCTGCATGCGGGCCAGGTGGCCGCCCGTGATGTGCCCGGTTTCATGGGCCATCACGCCGATCACTTGGCCCGGTCCGTCGGCCCGGACCAGGAGGCCGGTGTTAACGAAAATACGCTGGCCGCCGGCCACGAAAGCGTTCAGGCGCTTGTCCTGAACCAGGTGAATCCGGACAAACGAGGCGTCCAGGCCGGCCACGTTGAACAGTGGCGCCGTGTAAACGCGGATGGTATTTTCGATCTCGGTGTCCCGTATCAGCGAGACGCCTTGCGCCAGTCCGGGCCGTGCGGCCAGCGTGGCAACGCAAAAGACGAAGACCGCCGACCACAAGATCAGATTTCGATTCCGCATGCCCGTTCGATTCCTGGCCCCATTTTGCCCCAGTAATGTAGGGGGCGCACTCAACCGGTGCAATCGCCGTCACCTGTGCGGTCTGGTCGCGGCCGTGGCATTGGCCCTATCCGGTTGCGGCAGCGACGAGGACGAGGGCATCGCCTTCGGCTCGGTCGGCTATGTGGAGGGTTTCTTCGGCGCGGTCTCCGCCGACGAGCCGAATGCCGTGCTGGTCGGCCGGGACATCCTGTCGTCCGGCGGGACCGCGGCGGATGCCGCCGTGGCCGTGGGGTTCGCAATGTCGGTAACACTGCCGTCCAGGGCCAGCCTTGGCGGCGGCGGCGTCTGCCTGGTGCACGACCCTGCGACCGGCTCGACCGAGGCCCTCGATTTCATCCCCGTGCCGGGGACATCCAACAACCCCAGGGCCGACCGGCCCAGCGCCATTCCCGCGCTGGCCCGCGGCATGGTCGCCCTGCACGCCCGGTACGGCGAGCTGGACTGGCGTTCCCTTCTGCGGCCGGCGGAAGACCTCGCCCGGTTCGGGCACCGGCTGCCGCGGGCCTTCGCGAAGGATCTCAACCGGGCGGCCAAGCCCCTCTTTGCCGATCCGGAGGCGCGGCGGGTGTTCTCCCGCGAGGGCGGCGGCATCCCGATCGGCGAGAATGAACGCTACCGACAGCTCGACCTGGCCGCGCTTCTGGGGCAGTTGCGGATCAACGGGGTGGGGGTCATGTATAACGGGCCCATCGCCAAGAAGATCGTCGACGGGGTGGCCGAGGCCGGCGGCACGCTGACCGTGACCGATTTACGCGACTGGCTGCCCCAATGGCGCGCCACGTTTATCCAGCCCTTCGATCTGAACTTCGTTCCCTACGAGATGCATGTGGCGCCGTTGCCGGCGGCCGGCGGCGTCCTGTCCGCGCAGATGATCGGGATGCTGCGCGAAGACGACCGCTATCTCGAAGCCGACGAGCAGGGCCGGCTGCACTTGCTTGCCGCCGTGGGACAGCGTGCCTATGCCGCCCGCGCCGGCTGGCTGAAAGAGGATCTCACCGCCGTCGATCCGCTTGAGAACCTGGTGGACGGGCCGATCCTCGACGACATGATGGAGAGTTTCGAGCCCGACCGGGCGACCGCATCGGCTGCGCTGACACCGCCGCCGGTTCGCGTTCGCGAGAACCCGGCCGGCGCCAGTTTCGTGATCGTCGATCGTCGGGGCGGTGCGGTGGCCTGCTCGCTGACCATGTACAACTTGTTCGGAACCGGCCGCGTGGTGCCCAACACCGGGATCGTACTGGCGGCGGCGCCGGATCGTGGCCCTCGCAATCCCTTGCCGCTTGGCCCCGTCCTTGTGGTGCGTCCCAGCAACTTCGCCTTCCATTTTGCCATTGCCGGGTCGGGCGGCGTGGCCGCTGCCACCTCGATCGCCAACGTGGCAGCCCGGTCCTTTCTGGCCGGCGAACCGGCGCGCGATGCGGTCGATGCGCCGCGTGTGCATCACGGCGGCGCGCCGGATCAGGTCGTGGTCGAAGAGGCCATGGGTCCCGAGGCGCAGGCCGTACTGCGGGCTCTGGGCTATACCGTTTCAACGGTGCCGCGGTTCGGCCAGGTGAACGTGATCTATTGCGCGACCGATCTGCCGCCGCAGGCCGAAACAACGGTGGCCTGTTCTGCGTCGGGCGACCGGCGCGGCTTCGGAATGGCGGTCCAGGCCGACTAGGCCGGACCGGCACCGCTAAGGAGAACGCATGGTTCTGAAGGTGGCGTCGCGGGCGGAGATTGCACCGTTCCGCGTCATGGAGGTGATGCGGCGGGCGTTCGAGCGCGACCGCAACGGCCAGGCCTGCTACCACATGGAGGTCGGACAGCCGGGCACCGGCGCGCCCGAGGGTGTCTTGAAGGCGGCCGAATCGGCTTTGCGTGGCGGCAAGCTCGGCTACACCGATGCCCTGGGGATCCCCGAACTGCGCCAAGCCATATCGCGATAGCTATGGCTGCACGGTCGATCCCGACCGGATTGCGGTCACGACCGGGTCCTCTTCCGGGTTCGTGCTGTCGTTTCTCAGCGGCTTCGATGTCGGCGACAGGGTCGGGCTGGTCACCCCGGGCTATCCCTGCTATCGGGCCATTCTGCAGGCGCTGGGTTGCGAGGCCGTCATCGTGGAAACCGGGATCGAGGACCGTTTCCAGCCGACGCCGGCGGCGCTGGACAAGGCGATCGACGCCCAAGGGCCGATCGACGGCCTCATTGTCGCCAGCCCCTCGAACCCGACCGGAACCATGCTGGACCGCACCGCCCTTCAGGCGTTGTGCGAGTACTGCCGGGCCGCGGGGGTCCGCCTGATCTCTGATGAGATCTATCACGGGATCACCTATGAACATCCCGCCGAAACGGCGCTGGCCTTCACCGACGAGGCCTTCGTGGTGAACAGCTTCTCGAAGTACTTCTCCATGACCGGCTGGCGGATCGGCTGGATGGTGCTGCCGGCGGACCTGGTGCGACCCGTGGAGCGGTTGGCGCAGAACCTGTTCATTTCGCCGCCGTCCCTCAGCCAGGTCGCCGCCGTGGCCGCGTTTGATCGCCATGAGGAACTGCAGGCCAACGTGGCTCGCTACCGGAACAACCGCGATTTGTTGGTCTCCGAACTGCCGAAGGTGGGTTTCACGCGCCTGGCCCCGTCCGACGGCGCCTTCTACGTCTATGCCGACGTGCGCGAGCTGACGAACGATTCAATGGAATTCAGCCGGCGGATCCTCGACGAATCCGGTGTCGCGCTGACCGCGGGCGTCGATTTCGACCCGCGCCGCGGTCACACCGACATCCGGTTCTCCTATGCCGGGACCACCGAAGAAATCGCCGCGGCCGTCGAAGCCCTCAAGCGCTGGCGGGGCTAACGGCGGCCGCGTCGTTCCGTCAACTCAGCCGCGGTTCCACCAGCCTCGGCGTTTCGGCTGCGGCTCGGCCGCCGGCTCTTCCTCTTCCTGAGGCTCCGCAATTTCGGCCGCCGCCGGTTCCGCACTGCCCACAAGGGCGGGTTCCGGGACCGGTTCCGGTGCCGGCTGCGGAACCTCGACCGCGGGCGCCTCCGCGACGGGCTCCGGTTCAGCCGGTTCGGGCTCGGGCAGGGCAGGGCGATCGCCGCTTTCGTCCGGCTCCTCGCCGGCCGGGGCGACCTCGGGGGCGGCTTCCGGTTCGCTGGTCGGCTCCTCCGCCGCTGCCGTCTCGGGCTCCGCGGCTTCTGCCTCCGCCGTCTCCGGCGTGCGTTTGCGCCGGCGGGTCCGGCGCGGTTTCGCCTCGCCTTCGTCCGATGCCTCGGCCGCCCGCTTCGGCCGCCGGGTGCGGCGGGCCGGCCGCTTCTTGGGCTCTTCGGCCTCCGTCTCCTCGGCGGGTTCCGCGGCCACGTCGGCCTCGCTTTCTTCCGGCGCGGGTTCGATGGTGGCTTCTTCGGCCTCCGCTTCCGCGTCGGCGGCTAGGGGCGCCTCATCGCCTGCATCGGCTTCGGGTTCGGCTGCGCCATCACGGCGCGACCGCCGGCCGCCACGACGGCCGCGGCGCCGGCGGGTCGGTTCCTGTCCTTCTTCCGTCCCGGCTTCGGCCTCGCCCTCTTCCTGTTCGGCGGTGTCATCGTCGGACGTCTCGGCAACCTGCTCGACCTCGGCATCCTCTGCAGCGTCGCTCCGCTTGCGGCGCCTTCCGCGCTTCCGCTTGCGCTTGCGTTCGCCGTCACCGGCCTCCTCGGCCCGTTCCTCGGCTTCCTCGTCACCCTTGCCCGCATCTTCCCGGGTTTTGGTGCGGGTGACGTCGAAACCACTCGGCCCGATATGCTCGTCGTCGGTCTCGATGAGGATCCTGAACGCGTAGCGGCCTTCGATCTCCGCCATGGTTTCGCGCTTGTTGTTGAGCAAATACAGCGCCACGGCGGCCGGCACCCGGACCGTCACTTCAAGCGCCCGACGCCTGAGGCCTTCTTCTTCCACCGCCCTCAGCACGCGCAATGCCTGGGTTTCGGTGGACAGGATATAGCCGGTCCCGCCGCAGTGGACGCAGACCTGGCTCGTCGCCTCATGCAGGCTGGGACGCAGGCGCTGCCGCGACATCTCCAGAAGCCCGAATGGGCTGATCCGGCCCAACTGAATGCGGGCCCGATCGCGGCGCATGGCTTCCTTCAGCCTGCGTTCGACCTGGTGGTTGTTGCGCTGGTCTTCCATGTCGATGAAGTCGATCACGATCAGACCGGCAAGATCGCGCAGCCGAAGCTGTCGGGCGACCTCTTCGGCCGCCTCGCTGTTGGTCTTCAGCGCGGTTTCTTCAATGTTGCGCTCGCGGGTCGACCGGCCAGAGTTGACATCGATCGCCACCAGGGCTTCGGTCTGGTGCAGGACGATGTAGCCGCCCGAGCGCAATTGCACGACGGGATCGTGGATCGCGGCAAGCTGGCTTTCCATCTGGTAGCGCTGCAGCAGCGGAATGTCTTCCTTGTCCTTGTACCGCTTGACCTTCTTGGCGTGGCTGGGGATCAGGTTCGTCATGAAGGCCCGTGCCGTCTTGTAGGCCTCCTCGCCGGCGACCAGCACCTCGTCTATGTCCTTCGCGTAGAGGTCGCGGATCGAACGTTTGATCAGGTTCGCTTCTTCGTGGATCAGGGCCGGCGCGGTCGATTCCAGCGTCTTTTCACGGATATCGTCCCACAGGCGCATCAAATACTCGAAGTCGCGCTTGATTTCGGCCTTGGACCGTTCGGAACCCGCGGTGCGCAGGATTACCGCCATGTCGGACGGCGTCTTGAGGTCCGATATGATCGACTTCAGGCGCTTGCGGTCGGTGGAGTTGGTGATCTTGCGGCTGATGCCGCCGCCGCGCGACGTGTTCGGCATCAGGACGCAGTACCGGCTGGCCAGCGACAGATAGGTGGTCAACGCGGCACCCTTGTTGCCCCGCTCCTCTTTGACGACCTGCACCAGCAGGATCTGCCGGCGTTTGATGACTTCCTGGATCTTGTAGTGCCGCCGCAGCCTGGGCCGCCGGCGGGTGGCCTCGGCGATCTCGTCCTCGTCATCGCCGCCAACCTCTTCGACCGAGCCGTTCCGGTCCTCGCTATCGGCTTCGTCGCCGTTCTCCTCGTCGACGAGGTCCTCCCGGTCCTCGACCGGGATCCGATAGTAGTCGGGATGGATTTCACTGAAGGCCAGAAAACCGTGGCGATTGCCGCCGTAGTCTACGAACGCCGCCTGCAGGGACGGCTCGACGCGCGTCACCTTGGCAAGATAGATATTTCCTTTGAGTTGTGCCTTGTGGCTGGTGTCGTAGTCAGTTTCCTCAAGTCGATTTCCACTGGCAACCACGACCCGCGTTTCTTCCGGGTGGGTTGCATCGATCAGCATGCGTCGTGTCATTCAAACTCTCTCCGGCACGCGGCCGCCCGGCTGTCAGCCGTTGCTGGCGGGACGGCGTGCGTTTTCTTGTATTTTGTGCCGGAACACCCACGGCAGGGCCGCCGGCCCAATCAAACGGCCGCGCATCGCGCGGACCAGGATCGGGCAGAGATGGCCCCACCAAGTGCCCTGCCCAAATCGTCTGAGCGGAGGGATCGGTGTGGAGGTTCCGGACCAGGGTCATGGATTCACTTCATCTTGCGTAAATTGACGGCCGCATGTCTCGGTTCCCGGAATCCCGCCGGTGAAGGCTGTGGATACGGTGATCGGAGAAGTGATGCAGATCCGCCCCACTGTCGCCCCGGGTCGCACGGTTGTGCGATCCTGACGGCTGTCGTGGTTAAACTTGCACATGGCTAACATAGGCGTAATTGGCCTCACAGGACAATCTGTTTGTTGATAGATTTGGATTCACTGCGACTATTGCTAGTGTCCTGTTAACGAAATCGCATTGATACTTGCGCTGACTGAGGTCAATATATGGTAGCTTTCGCCCAAAAGGGACACGAGATGTACGGATACTGCGCGGCAAGACTCGCCCGTGCCGGGCTTGCCGCAGCCCTGTTCCTGGTCGCTGCCATCGCGTGGTTCGGTCTCGGCGCGACGCCCGCTGGGGCTCTGGAGGTCACCGCCGCCCGAATCGGCTTCCATCCTGGCGTGACCCGATTTGTGCTCGAATTCGATCAGCGGGTGGCCTACCGGCTGTTCTTGCTGGATTCCCCCTACCGCGTCGTGATCGACATGCCCGAAAGCAGCTGGCCCGCGGGCCCGGCACCGCAGGGCCGGACCATGGGCGTCATCGCGAGCTACCGGCACGGCCTGTTTCAGACCGGTGTCACCAGGGTGGTGATCGACACCAACGTGCCGGTCCGCGTGAAGAACCACTTCCGCCTGCTGCCTACCGGGAAGGCGGCGCACCGTATCGTTCTGGACCTGGAAGAGATCGATGTTGCGGCCTTCTCCGCACAAGCGCGCAAGGCCCATTCACCCGACTGGGAGAAGTACCAGGCCAGCCTGGCCACACCGGGGACTGAGCGCCCGCGTCCGCCGCGCCGGGTGGACGACCCGCGCAAGATCATCGTCCTGGATCCCGGACATGGCGGTCCCGACCCCGGTGGGATCGGCGCCACCGGGACCTACGAAAAGGTTGTGGTGCTTCAGGCGGCCCGGGTCATCAAGCGCCGGCTGGAGGCAAGCGGCCGCTATAGCGTCCATCTTACTCGGAACCGCGACGTCTTCCTGTCCCTACGCGATCGCTACAAGGTCGCCCATCAACTGGGTGCGGACCTCTTCGTCTCGCTCCACGCCGACAAGATCGGCCGGCGCGACGTGCGCGGCCTTTCGGTCTACACCCTTTCCAACAAGGCATCGGACAAGGAGGCCGCGGCCTTGGCCAAGAAGGAGAACAAGGCGGACATCATCGCCGGCACCGATCTCAGCATCTACGAGCCGGACGTGTCGTCGATCCTGATCGATCTGGCGCAGGAGTCCACGGTCCGGTACAGCCGCGATGTGGCTGAAAACATGGTTAAGGAGCTGGCCAAGGACGTCCGGGTTCTGCGCAACACGCACCGTTATGCGGGCTTTGCCGTTCTGAAATCCCCGAATGTGCCGTCCGTCCTGATGGAGCTTGGCTACCTTTCCAACCGAAGGGACGAAAAGTTGCTGAAGCAGGAGAGTTATCACGTGAAGGTTGCAGATGGCCTCCTGCGGGCGCTGGATGCCTATTTCATTCGTCAGGCCCAGCTCAGCCGGACCTGACGACCGAAGCCGGGACATAAACTCGCCATATTCGGGCCGTATCACCCGAGTGTCCGCGAGCCTCTGGAAAAGCCTTACATGCGTATCTTGTTCAGATCGATTGTCGCCCTCCTGTCGCTTGGCCTGCTCGGCGCCCTGGTCGTTGCGGGCGGCACGGTCTATGCGCTGTGGCACTATGGCCGGGACCTGCCCGACTACAAGCAGCTCGCCGACTATCGCCCACCGACCGCGACCCGCGTCCATGCCGGCGACGGCCGGCTGATTGCCGAATGTGCGCGCGAACGCCGGGTCTTTGTGCCCATCCAGGCGTTCCCCCGGCGGGTGATCCATTCCTTCATTGCGGCGGAGGACAAGAACTTCTTCACCCATCCGGGCGTGGACTTTATGGCGCTCGTGCGGGCCGTGGTGACCAACCTCAAGAGCCTGGGAACCGATCGCCGCCCGGTCGGGGCCTCGACGCTGACCCAGCAGGTGGCCAAGAATTTCCTGCTGACGAACGAGGTTTCGATAGAACGCAAGATCAAGGAGGCCATCCTGGCGTTTCGTATCGAACGGGCGCTTTCGAAGGAACGGATCCTCGAGCTCTATCTGAACGAGATCTATCTGGGGTACGGGTCTTACGGCGTGGCTGCCGCGGCGCTGAACTACTTCAACAAATCCATGGACGAGTTGACCACGGCCGAGGCGGCCTACCTTGCCGGCTTGCCCAAGGCGCCGAACAACTACCATCCGATCCGGAAGACCGAGGCGGCCCGGGCCCGGCGCAACTACGTCATCGGGCGCATGTTCGAGGACGGATATATTGACCGGCCGACCGCGGTCGCTGCGCGCGCAGCACCTCTGGTCGTGGGTCCGGCGGACGAGACCCAGTTCGTCGACGCGGCCTATTTCTCCGAGGAGGTCCGCCGCGAACTGGTGGACGGGTTCGGCGAGAACGCTCTCTACGAAGGCGGGCTGTCGGTGCGGACCACGGTCGATCCGCGGCTGCAGGCGGTCGCGGAACGCACCTTGCGGAATGGCCTGCTGGCTTACGACCGGCGCCACGGCTGGCGCGGCCCGATCTCCCGCATTGAACTTGCGGCGGACTGGCCAGGTCGCCTGGCGCAGGTCCCGCTGCCGGCTGGCATCGGTGGCTGGCGGCTGGCCCTGGTCCTTGACGTGACGTCGGAGACGGCGGATATCGGTTTCGCCGACGGGACGGGCGGCCAGATCCCGCTTGCCGAACTGACCTGGGCGCGGGCCTGGCAGGAAGGCCAGAAGCGCGGCCCTAAGATCGAAAAGCCGGCAGACGCACTGGCCCCGGGCGACGTGGTGATGGTCGAACCGGTGGCCGAGATGCCGACGAAGGAAGGCGAGGATCCGATGCCGTACCCGGCCGGGACCTTCGGCCTGCGCCAGATCCCGGAAATCAACGGCGGCCTGGTCGCGCTTGACCCGCACACCGGCCGCGTCCTGGCGATGGCCGGCGGCTGGAGCTACGAACACAGCGAGTTCAACCGCGTCACGCAGGCGCTGCGCCAGCCGGGCTCGGCCTTCAAGCCGTTCGTCTATCTGGCCGCCCTGGACCAGGGCTATACGCCGGCGACGCTGATCCTGGACGCGCCTTTCGTGCTGGACCAGGGCCCCGGACAGGGCAAGTGGAAGCCGGCCAACTTCACCCGAAAGTTTTACGGGCCCAGCCCGATGCGCATCGGCATCGAAAAGTCCCGCAACCTGATGACCGTGCGTCTCGCCCAGGCCATCGGGATGGATCGGGTGTCGCAGCAGGCGGCGCGCTTCGGGATCATGGATCGCATGCCCGAACAGCTGTCGATGGCGCTGGGTGCCGGCGAGACCTCGCTGCTGCGGCTGACGGCGGCCTATGCGATGCTGGTCAATGGCGGCCGGGAAATTGCCCCGACCCTGATCGACCGGGTTCAGGACCGCAACGGGCGCACCATCTTCCGGCACGATGTCAGGGACTGTCCCGGGTGCCTCGGCGAAACCGGGCCGGCGGAGCTGAACGTGCCAACGCTGCCCGACCCGCGGGAACGGCTGACCGACCCGGCCAGCGCCTTCCAGGTCGTCCACATGCTGGAGGGCGTGGTGCTTCGCGGAACCGGACGGCGGATCCGCGCCGTGGGCAAGCCTCTGGCCGGGAAGACCGGCACCACCAACGACAGCCGCGACACCTGGTTCGTCGGGTTTTCGCCCGATCTCGCGGTTGGCGTCTTTATCGGGATGGACACACCACGCCCGCTTGGCCGTCTGCCCAACGGTGTGCAGGAAACCGGATCGACCGTGGCGGCGCCTGTCTTCAAGGACTTCATGCAGGCGGCGCTCGAAAACCAACCGGCGATTCCGTTCCGTATTCCCGCCGGTCTCAGAATGGTGCGCATCGACGCGGAAACCGGGCTTGCCGCGCGTGCTGGCACCAAGGGCGCCATTGTCGAGGCATTCAAGGCAGGGACCAAACCGGACTATGTGGGCGAGGCCGTGCTGATCGGCGGCGGTCTGCCCAACGGCGCACCTGGTACCGTGCCGGCGGGCGGCGCCAACACCACCCGAGGACTCTATTAGGCACGTCTCGTTGCAGGTAACGCCCGGGACTTGCCTCCGTAGGCGGCATCCCTTACATCGGCTTTCAAGGGAAAACAGACAGAGGACATCCGTCGTGCGTGCGGAAATCCAGGCAATTGTGAATGACATCAAGCAGTCACTGGAACTGCTGAGGAGGCATCTTTGACTGGGATGCCTCACTCAAGCGCCTCGATGCGCTGAACGCCAAGGCCGAAGACCCGGACCTTTGGAACGACCCCGCCGAGGCACAGAAGGTGATGCGCGAACGCAATCACCTGGACTCCCAGATTGCCGGGTATCGTGAGCTCGAACAGAGCCTCGACGACACGATCGACCTGATCGAACTGGCGGAGGAGGAAGGCGACGAGGAGGTCCTGAAGGAGGCCGAAGCGGCGCTGGAGCCTTTGAAGACCAAGACCGACAAGCAGCAGCTTGAGAGCCTCCTTTCGGGCGAGGCCGACGCCAACAACTGCTTCCTGGAAGTCCATGCCGGTGCCGGTGGAACGGAATCGCAGGATTGGGCGGCGATGCTGCTCAGGATGTATGCCCGCTGGGCCGATGCCCACGGCTACAAGACCCAGCTGCTTGAAGAATCGCCGGGTGAAGAGGCAGGCATCAAATCGACCACGCTGAAGGTCGCGGGCACCAACGCCTATGGCTGGCTGAAAACGGAAAACGGGGTTCACCGTCTGGTTCGGATCTCGCCCTTCGACAGCCAGTCCAGACGGCATACCAGCTTCTCGTCCGTTAGCGTCTATCCGGAGATCGACGACAACATCGAGCTCGACATCCAGGACAAGGACCTGCGCGTCGACACCTATCGTGCGTCGGGAGCCGGCGGCCAGCACGTCAACACGACGGACAGTGCGGTCCGTATAACGCATGTCCCCACGGGTGTCGTCGTTCAATGCCAGAACGACCGGTCACAGCACAAAAACCGTGCCCAGGCGATGAAGATGCTGCAGGCCAAGCTCTACGAGGTGGAACTGCAGAGGCGGGAGGCCGATGCGCGTGCAGAGCACAACGCCAAGACCGAGATTGGCTGGGGGCATCAGATCCGCTCCTACGTGCTGCAGCCCTACCAGATGGTCAAGGACCTGCGCACCGGCGTGGAGAAGGGCAATGCCCAGGGCGTGCTGGACGGCGACATCGACCCCTATCTGGAGGCGGCCCTGGCGCAACGCGTGATGGGCGGCAAGGCCGAGGCTGTTGCCGATCTCGACTAGCGTGTGGGTGATTGACCGGGCCCGAGGGGCCGATCGAAACGGCGATTGACGCGGGTTTGGGAGTGGCGGTGGTGGACCGCCGGCCACGACGACACCGCGGTGTCCGAAACAAAAAGAAACCTATAGCGACGTTGACGCGACTGCGACTCGTGCTACGGTTGTGGTGCGGTGCAAAAGGCAGTGTGCCTAAAAAAACTCATCAAGTGCAAAGAGATGAGGGCCGGCACGAAATCCTCTGCCGCACTGCGGCGCAGGGGCTCGACCAATTTCTGCCGCGTGCGACAAGGAGAGCGCCGAGGATGCTGTATCACACCTACGAATTGACCCATGCGGCCATGGCGCCGCTGAGGGTGCAGTCGGACACCCTGCAATTCCTGCTGCGAAGCGGCGCCAACCCGCTCGCTTACACGCCGGCAGGCAAGCTGGTTGCGGCCGGCTGCGATGTTTTCGAAAGCGTGACCCGCCGCTACGGCAAGCCGGAATGGGGCATTGCGGAGACCGTCGTCGACGGGGCCCGTACGTCGGTGCGGGAGGAAACCGTGCTGTCGGTGCCGTTCTGCGACCTTGTCCGCTTCGTGCGCGACGAGACAGTCTGCGCAGGCCGTGACGATCCCAAGGTCCTGATCGTCGCGCCGATGTCCGGGCACTATGCGACGCTGCTCCGGGGCACCGTCCGCGCGATGCTGCCGGAGCATGAGGTCTATGTGACGGACTGGCGGGATGCCCGCCTGGTGCCGCTATCGGCCGGGACCTTCGATCTCAACGATTTCATCGACCACGTGATCCGGTTCCTCCGCCATCTCGGTCCCGACACCCACGTGATCGCGGTGTGCCAGCCATCGGTTCCTGTCCTGGCTGCGACGGCGTTGATGGCCGAAGACGGGGACCATTGCCAGCCGGCCTCGATCACGCTGATGGGCGGTCCCATCGACACCCGGCGCAGCCCCACGGCGGTCAACCACCATGCTCTTGCCAAGAGCGTCCGCTGGTTCAAGCGCAACGTCATCACGCGGGTGCCCTATCCCCACGCCGGTGCCTTCCGCCGGGTCTATCCGGGCTTCGTGCAATTGTCGGGTTTCATGGCCATGAACCTGGACCGGCATATGGAAGCGCATCTCGACTACTTCATGCACCTGGTCGAAGGAGACTGCGATTCCGCCGAGGGCCACGAGGCGTTCTACGAGGAGTACCTTTCGGTGATGGACCTGCCGGCGGAGTTTTTCCTGCAGACCGTCCGCACGGTGTTTCAGGACCACGATCTGCCGGAAGGCCGGCTGATGCACCCTGGCCGCCGGGTCGACTGCAGCAGCATCGTCGAAACCGCCGTGATGACGGTGGAAGGGGAAAAAGACGATATCTGCGGCCTTGGACAGACGGCGGCGACGCACGATCTGTGCCTGAACGTGCCACGCGCCGCCCGCTATCATTACGAGCAGCCGGGTGTTGGGCACTATGGCGTCTTCAACGGCCGGCGCTGGCGTACCGAAATCCAGCCCCGGATCCGCGACATGATCCGTGCGACCGAGGCACGCCGCCGCGGAAAGGAGCGGTGCGCGGCCTGAACCGACGCGCCTGTTCCCGGCAGTCACAGGTCCGTTGACGCCGATCGGGTCGCTGCGGGGCTGGCGCGCAGGAGCGTGCCGCACTAGATAGGCTTGTGCGAACGACGGAATGACCGCAAGCTATGATCGAGCTCTACTACTGGACCACGCCCAACGGCCACAAGGTCACGATGTTCCTGGAGGAGGCGGGGCTTCCCTACACCATTCACCCGATCGACATCGGAAAGGGTGACCAGTTCGACCCGGAATTCCTGGAAATCGCGCCCAACAACCGGATTCCGGCGATCGTCGACACCGCGCCGACGGGCGGCGGCGAACCGGTTTCTGTCTTCGAATCCGGTGCCATCCTCCACTATCTTGCCGAAAAGACGGGGCAGTTCCTGCCCACCGAACTCAGGCCTCGAACCGAGGTCATGCAGTGGCTGTTCTGGCAGATGGGCGGTTTGGGGCCGATGGCCGGCCAGAACCATCATTTCGTGACTTACGCGCCCGAGCGCATTCCCTATGCGATGGACCGTTACGTCAACGAAACCGCGCGGCTTTACGCCGTGCTCGACAAGCGGCTTGCCGACCGAGAGTTCGTGGCCGGCGACTTTTATTCCATCGCCGACATGGCCAGCTATCCCTGGATCGTGTCGCACGAGCGTCAGAAGCAGGATCTGAACGATTTCGCCAATCTCAAGCGCTGGTTCGAAACAATCAAGGCGCGACCCGGAACCATCGCGGCCTACGAAAAAGCCAAGGAAGTGAATGCCGAGCCGTCGGTCCGGGACGACGAGGCGCGGAAGATCCTGTTCGGGCAGACCGCCGCGACGGTGCGTCGATAGCCGCCGCATCTTGACCGGCATCAGTGACATTGCGCGGATCGCAAACTAATCTCCGCCGCATGTCTTGGCACTCCAAAAGGCTGGGCGCGGGTTTGCTGGGCACGCTGGCCGTGGTTTCCGTGTTGCTGGTCGGTGCGGCGGCGTCGGCGCAATCCGAATCTGACGTTCCGGCGAAACGATCGCCGGCGGCGGCGTTGCCTGCCGGTTCGATGGTCGAAACCGCCGAACCTTCATCCGCCGAGCCCGCCTCCGAAGCACCCGCTGAATCCGCTGCCGCCCCCGAGGCC
>Ga0209366_1000033_pt1 | contig 65479 bp, 63 predicted proteins | sample WorMetmaBAHAMAS2_FD_187391 | JGI IMG/M metagenome (GOLD analysis project Ga0209366, IMG submission 187391) | Marine gutless worms symbiont microbial communities from Max Planck institute for Marine Microbiology, Germany - Inanidrilus... | ecosystem: Host-associated > Annelida > Digestive system...
CGTGCACTGGTGGAAGCCGCGGGGCTCACGGTCCGATCCGAGGAGACAGTGAACTCGCTGTGGTACCGGCACTATCTGACCGTTGCTGAAAAACCCTGACCAGGGCGGGAGCCGGCCCGGAAGCGTCAGACCATTCTGCGGCTGTCAAACCACGCGCGCATCCAGACGAAGCCCGAAACCGCCAGCATCAGGAGCGGCATTTCCGCTGGAAGCCTGTAACGAGACCGGCCCAGGAAGAGGTGCACGGTGGCCATGTAGGCAATCACGGCGGTCACCAGCAAGAGCAGGTCCCATCGCCGCCACCGGACCAGCGCAAACAGCCTGACCAGCCCCGCCAGCCGCATGACCAGTGCGAAGCCAAGCATCGAGACGGTGAGAGCGATGCCGGCCGGATGTGCCTGGCTGAAGTTGTGCTTGATCATCGTCAGCAGCGAGATGTCGCTGCCGGTCCAGAAGATGGATTCCTCTTCTCTCGGCCGCCAGGCGAGGAGTTCTTGGAATACGCTGGAATCGGCACCGACAAAGAAGGTAAGCGAGGCACGTGCGGCGGCGTAGAGCAGGAGGCCCAGATCCTGGCCGGCCATGCTGGCGAGCAGGAATCTGAACTCCGCGCCGGCGCAGGCGTCCCGTGTCAAGCCAATGCAATGCGCGTCTCGGAAGGTCTTCACGCGCGACAGAACCTCGGCTTCCATCGACTCGAAGCTTTGTGACGTGTCCTGGTAGTAGAGCAGCCAATGCAGATTGTCGCGCAGGAAGTCGTTGATCGCCCAAGACTTTTCGCTGGCGCCGAAGACGGCCGCGGCGATCGCGTGGCCACTGGCCGTGACACCTTGCCAGAGCAGGACGACGAGCACGCCCGCTGCGAAATGCCGCAGCCAGAGACGTCCACCGCCGCCGGCCCAGGCCAACAGGGGCAGCGCGATTGGCAGTAGGTAGACCAGGTACTTGGGTTCGACCCGGGTAAGCGACGCAGCGCCCAACAGCAGGCCCAGCAGCACAGCCACCGGCCACCGGGGCTGTTTCAGCCAAGCAAGGCCCGCGGCAAAAGCGGCCGTGAAAAGGAAAGCGAAAAGCGTGTCGCTGAGCACAAGCTGTGCCCACATCCAACCGTTCGGGTTTGCAAGCATCAGCGCAAAAACCCAGATGCCGTGGCCGGGAAGGTGTCGCTCGGCGGCGTGACCCGCAATCCAGGCCGTGAGCAAAAGTAGCCCCATTTGAAACCCGATCACCAGCGGCACGAAATTGGTGTCGACCAGCATCGCTGCGGCGATTACCACCGGATAGAGCAAGGGCCGGCGAATAGACGTCGCAGATGTCTCGTCACCCTGCAGCGCTGCGGCGAGGCTTCGAGCTGGTTTGTCGTAGTCGTCGGAGTCAGGGGTGAACCGCGCTTCCGTCGGGATTGCAACCAGCAGCGTCAATGTTAGAACTGCCCACACAGCCACCAAGGCCCAAAACGTTGACCCGCGTCCGAAGGGCCCGGCTAACTGACCTGTCGCGCTCACAAAAGGACGAACCTTGTCGGCGGTGTCACTTAGATCAACTCCACTTGCCATGGGTTGAGTGTTGCGTTGGCGCCTTATTGGAGGACGCGAACACGCGGTGCAAGCTTGATTCGAAATCACACGAAATCTGATGTCGTCGGGACGACCGACACGATCAACGAACACCGACGGGAATCCAGGATGAATCTCGCAACTCCAGGGGCCAAAACGCTTTATGTACGCCCAACGGTTGCCCTAGGATCCGCTTCAGTTTCGATGGAATACCGGGCTCGGACGAAATGACACTGGGGACCAGAAAACCGTCGGCCATGCTACTGGTTGGCCTTGTCTCGCTGTGCTGCCTGACAGTCCTCGGGGGCGTTGGAGCCAAGCTGCTTATCGAATCTCGGGCGTCGCCGACTGCGCGAGCCTACGCGGACGCAGTGATCGATCCTGACATGTCGCCTGACCAAAAGATCGTGGTTCTCACGCAGGTACTATACAGAACCTATAGGCAAACTGGGCGGGCAGCCGTCGACCCAGTGTTATTCCGGCTACGACCCTATTTGACTCACGATCTTGTTCCAGCGTTTCTGCGCGTCGAGGAAGGAGCGATAGACTCGCTCTATGTACACGGCAAATGTGACAATGCAGCTCGTACATTAGTTTATCTACTAGAGGCCCAAGGGTTGAATGCTTGGCAGTTCAACTACAACACGCCGTCGGTTGCGCATTCGGTCGTTCTAGTTGAATTGCCGGGTGGCGGGCTTGCCCTTGCTGATCCCATGCTTGGCGTATTGGCGTCGTATCGCGGTAGCCTCATCAGTCCCCAAAAGGCTCAGCGCCTGCAGCAGGCAGGTATCGACCGCAATGCGATATGTATCAGCTTCAGCGGGCCAGAACCTTTGGACGACTTCTACCGCGAGTTCGACGTTGCGGTTATGTCGAAGCAAGGTGAGCCCCAGACGCTGGAAATCATGATCACCATGTCGCCCGGTCAAATCATCCGGCTTGGCCAAGAGGACATCTCAGGTGGTGACGTGACTAGGGCTGCCACTGGGCGAGGATGGTATAGCAACTGGCACTATATCGGCAGCAAGTGTGACCGCGCGTGGCAGAGGGTTATGCACTTCCCGCAAAGGACACGTGTGACATTCCACCTGACCGAGCCCGTCAATCCGAAGTTCATCACCTCCGACATCATTCCCGCGGCCGTCGACGGCCATCGTCTGATCTATGAGGTCGAGAAGGGAGCTGCCATCCACTTCGAGGACGGCAAGGCCGGCCGGGACTGGCTATCGCTTAAGAGTTATCAGGACGTCGACTTCATCACGTTCGAGGCGCTGCCTGAGCCAACGTAGAGTTCCCTATCCGGGCGGCCCTCGCTCATTCGGGCGGACGGTTCGCGGGCGGTTCCCTCACAGGCATCGTGTTCAGCATGGACAGCCGCAGCTGGCTCACCTGGTCCGCGATCATGCCCATCATGGCGCACAGCACGCCGACAAGCACGATCAGGAGGCCGGCGACGGGGATGCCCTCCCCGAAGCGGATCGCCTCGTACAGGCTGTAGGCTGCGCCAAGCAGGAACAGGATTATGCCGGCAGGTAGAAAGATGCGCAGCGGCGCGAACAGCATGATCAGCCGCAGCACTATGATCAAAGTGGCGAAGCCGTCGCTGAGCGTCACTTTGGACGTGCCGATGCGCGGATTGGTGTGCACGGGATAGAACGCGATCGGGTAGCCGCGTTCCAGCATCACCATCAGCGACGTGACACTTGCGCTGAACCCGTCCGGCAGGGTGCCCAGATAGTTGACGATAACGTCCCGGCGGAAGACGCGAAGCCCGCAATTGAAGTCGGCCCCCGGCGAGACCCTGAACAGCCGTGCTACTTGGCGGATCGTCCACTTGCCCGAGGTCCGCAACAGCGAGGGACCGCCGTGCGGACGTTGTCCGATGACAGCGGCGAGTCGCCTGGCTTCGATCGTCTCGACCATGCCGATCAGGTCTTCGACCCGGTGTTCGTTGTCCGCGTCGAACCAGGCCACCATGTCGCGGCTGGCGGCGAGCATGCCGGATTTCAGCGCGCCGCCATAGCCGCGGTTGAAGTCGTGGCTGAGCAGGCGCACGCCTGCGAATGCGCCGACCTTCGCGGCCGTCCCGTCGGTGCTGGCATCGTCGATCACGATGATCTCCGCCTCAGGCAGCCGCGCGGTCAGGCCCGTCAGGGTGGCTTCGATCCCGTCTTCCTCGTTGTAGGCCGGGATGACGATACTCAGCCGGCGTTGCAGGTCGGGCGAAAGGTCAGGCAAGGCGTCGATGGAGGGGCTCCCGGCGTTTGGCTATACAAGTGCGCGCATGATTTGAGAAATTCCAGGGACGGTCAAGACAAGGCCGGCGCAGCGTCACAAGGCGACTCCGACGATGCGTCGGCCCATGGACTTCAACACCGGCACCAGGGCGACCATCGACAGTGCTGTCGCAAGGGCCGCACCCTCCATGCCGAGGAGCGGGATCAGGGCGGCGTTGGCAATGATGTTAAAGGTCACCAGGGACGTGATCATGATCGACTGCCAGCCGGGATAGCCGGCCTTAATCAGCAAGCGGCCAAACGGCACATAGCCGGCACACCCGGCCTGGCCCGCCAGCAGGATCGCAAACACGCCCCAGGCGGCGGCGAATGGTTCGGCCGCGATCACCCAGATCCCGACGGGGTAGAGCAGCGCCGCGGCCCCAAGCACGGGCAGCATGATCTTGTAGGTCAGCAGACGCCCCCGCCGGACCAGGGCCTCAAGCCCCGCGGTGTCACCATCGGCGATACAGCGGGTGAGGCGGGGATTGTAGTTGTTCCTGAGAACCACCAGGATTTCATGGAATCCCTCGGCGATGATGGCGGCGAAGCTGTAGAGACCCACGATGCGGTCGCTGAGGAACAGGCCCAGCATCAGCACGTCGACCCTGGTGTTCAGCTCCAACAGCAGGCCGCTGGAAAACCCTTTGAAACCGAACCGAAAGTGCTCGACGATCCAGTCCCCGATGCCGGCCAGCCGCTGGCCGACCATGGTGCGCAGCACGAAAGGCAGGGCGGCAACCATCACGACGCCCTCGCCCAGAGTGAAGGCCCAGGGCAGGCGGCCCGCCGGCCAGTCCAAGGCAAGCGCGATGGCAACCCCTGCGACGATCAGAACGGCCCGGGAACCCTGCAAAACGGCGTAGAGGCGCATGTGGCGAAGCCCGTTCAGGACCCCGAGCTGCAGCTTGTTGATGCTGAAGAAGAGAAGGCCGGGGCCCGCCCACAGCACGCCTTCGGCAACGACGGGGCTGTCCAGCAGCGCCGCCGCCGTGTCGGCCAACAGCACAAACGCCGCCGTCACGGGCAGGGCGACCAGACCGAGGGCGACAAACGCGGCAGCGACCAACGCCGCGAGTACAGAGCCATCGTCGGCATGTTCGGCGGTGTATTTGAGCGCCGAGAAATGCACGCCCATGGCGGCGAACTGGCCGAAGACGATGAACAGCGCATAGACCTGGTTGAAAATGCCGAGGGCTTCCGCCCCGGCTACCAGCCCGATCAGCAGGTGAAAGGCGAGGCCGCAGATCGCCGTCACGACCAGCGCGCCCATGGTCCAGACGATCCCGGACGAGAAACGGTCTTTCAGGATATCGGTGATGACGGCGCGCAAATCCTTTGGCCCTTGTTCCGAAAATCGCGCGTCGGGCATTGTGCCGCAGCGCCGGGGCGAAGAGGAACCGACTAGCCCTTCTTTCGTCCCATGATCATCACCCCCCAGGCCAGCCGTCGCACAAAGGGGATGCGCGACAGCACCGCGTCAAGTCCGATTAGCAGCCGCGTCACAGTCGTGGCCATGGGCAGGAAACGGCCGATGTCGAGGATGTCCGGAAAGCCGATCGGATAGGCGAAAAACCCAAAGAAGTACACCGTCTTGATCTCGAAGCGCGTCGCGACCATCGCCGACAGGTCCGAGTAACTCATGTTCTGATGGTCATCGGAGAAATGTTCGCCGTGGTTTGCGACCCAACGGGGCAATGCTGTCAGAATCGAGCGGTTGGTGTCGACAACAACCAATTCGCCGCCCGGTTTCAGGACACGGGCGATTTCGTCGATCGCCCGCTGCGGGTCGGGAAGGTGGTGCAGCAGGCTGCGGCCGACGACCGTATCGAAGCTGCCGTCGCCGTAGGGCAATTGCTGTGCATCGCCCCGGGTCAGGAGGTGAATTCTGGCCTTGGCAAAGTCGCGCAGGGCGACGTGGGAGATATCCATACCCACATGGGATGATGCCTTTCCAGCCAGAATGTCGCCAAGAATGCCCGTGCCACAACCAGCATCGAGAACGTTGCCAGTGCAGTCCACCATCGACAGAAGCTTGCGGTTCCACCAATCGTGGTAGGCGCGGGCATAGGGCTTCTCGTAGCGGCATTCCTCGTAAAGGTGTGCCACCCGATCCTGAACCTCGACCTCGTCGCGTGTCATGGTCCGCCCTGTTGTCCCCGCGGCTCGTGTTCCCTTTGGCGCCGGCGTGTTCCGGACCGGCCCGCCGGGGTTTAGAACCCAAGCCTGTGCGGAAATCAAGGAACGACGATGGGATCGTTCTGCGCGCCCGCCCCACTTGCCATGTCCGGTGTTTCCGCCTAGAGCATGAAGCCGACGTGGGAGATCCATCCATGTGCGGTATCTTCGCAATAGCGGCGAAGCCAGAAGCCGGTCTGGACGGCAGGGGGTTTCGTGACCTGGTGGACCGGCTGTTCCTGCTCTCCGAAACCCGGGGGCAGGAGGCGGTGGGGCTGGCCGTGCGCACGCCCGAGACAATCGAGATTTACAAACAGGCCGGCCGCCCATCACGCATGCTGAAGGGCCCCAACTACGCCGCGTTCTGGAAGGGTCTGACGGACAGCGACGCCCCCGGCACCCAGGTCGTGGTCGGTCATGCGCGGCTGGTGACCAACGGCTTTCAGACGCTGGATGCGAACAACCAACCGGTCTTCGCCGAAGGCGTCGTCGGAGTCCACAACGGGATCATCGTCAATGACGGCGATCTCCGCGCCAGGCATCCCGACCTGCCGCACCGGTCGGACGTGGACACCGAGTTGTTGATGGGCCTTGTGGGCCGCCACCGGGCCGCCGCGCAGGGCGACCCCAAATCAGGGGTGGCGGGTGCTTTCGCGGAGATCGAAGGTGCCGCGACGGTGGCACTGCTGTTCGACGATGCCGATCGGCTGGCGCTTGCCACCAACACCGGGACACTCTACACCGCCCGTCCCGCGGCGGGCGCGTTGCTGGTGGCTGCCAGTGAACGCTACATCCTCGAGGAGTTTCTGAAGTCCGACCCGTTGAAGGAGAAGGCGGCGGAAGTCGTTCAGGTGCCCGCGGGCACCGGACTGGATGTTGATCTCGCCAGTCTCGACGGTACCGCCTTCAATCTGGTCGGTGACGGCGCCAATCGTCCCGTCGCGGCGGCCCCAGGTTCCCGGCGCGACATCGTCGAGCGGGTCCGCACGCCCGATGATCTGCGCCGCTGTACCCGCTGCCTGCTGCCGTCGACGTTCCCGATGATCACGTTCGACGCCGACGGCGTGTGCAGTAAGTGTGCCGACTACCAGAAACGCGCGCTTCTGGGGCGCGAAGCGCTCGAGGCGGCGGTGGCGCCGCATCGTCGTTCCAACGGCCGGCCGGACTGCATCGTCGCCTTCAGCGGCGGCCGCGACAGCTCCTACGGGCTGCATTACGTGAAGGAAGAGCTGGGCCTCAATCCGGTCGCCTTCACCTACGACTGGGGCATGGTGACCGATATCGCACGCCGCAACCAGGCGCGCCTCACCGGGGCGCTGGGGGTGGAGCATGCGGTGCGGGCAGCCGACATCCCGACCAAGCGGCGGTATATCCGCAAGAACCTGGAGGCCTGGCTGAAGGCACCCAAGCTGGGCATGATCCCCTTGTTCATGGCGGGCGACAAGCAGTTCTACTACTACGCCCGCCAGCTTCGGAAGGAGACCGGGATCGACCTGGTGATCTTCTGCGCCGGCAACGCCCTGGAACACACCGACTTCAAGACCGGCTTTGCCGGCGTGCGGAAAGAGGGCGGCGAGAAGGCCATCCTGACCGACCTTCCACTGTCAAACAAACTGCAACTCGCCGCCTATTACGGGGCGAACTACCTGGCCAACCCCAGGTACCTCAACGCCTCGCTGTTCGATTCGGTCTGGGCCTTCTACGAGTCCTACCTGGTGCCCGACGATTTTCTGTATCTCTACCGCTATATCGACTGGGACGAGCGCCAGATCCAGCAGACGCTTGCCCAGTACAACTGGGAAGGCGCCTCGGACAGCGCCACCACCTGGCGTATCGGCGACGGGACCGCGGCTTTCTACAACTACATCTATCACACCGTCGCCGGCTTCACGGAAAACGATACCTTGCGGTCGAACCAGATCCGCGAGGGGCTGATCGATAGGGAAACCGCGCTCGCCATGGTTCAGGAGGAGAACCGTCCGCGCTTCGATGCGATGCAGGAATACTGCCAGATGGTCGGCGTCAATTTCGAAGAAGTGCTGATCACCATCAACGCGATTCCGCGGCTTTATTGATTCGAACGCCGCATGCAAAAGGAGGATCGCCGCCCGGTGGGCGGCGATCCGAACTGACCACGGTGCGTGCCGCGATCAGGTGCTGGTGAAAGCCTGTATTCCCGTCTGGGCCCGGCCCAAGATCAGACCATGGATGTCGTGGGTGCCCTCGTAGGTGTTCACGGCTTCCAGGTTCATGACGTGGCGGATGACGTGGTACTCGTCCGCAATCCCGTTGCCGCCGTGCATGTCCCGCGCGACCCGCGCGATGTGCAGCGCCTTGCCGGCCGAGTTGCGCTTGATCATGGAGATCAGCTCCGGCGGGCAGCGGTCTTCATCCCGCAGGCGCCCGGCCCTGAGCACCGCCTGCAGCGCGATCGTGATTTCGGTCTGCATGTCGGCGAGCTTCAACTGGATCAACTGGTTCGCGGCCAGCGGCCGGCCGAACTGGGTGCGGTCCAGCACATAGCTGCGGGCGGCGTGCCAGCAGAATTCCGCGGCACCAAGCGCACCCCAAGCAATCCCGAAGCGGGCGCTGTTCAGGCAGCCGAACGGGCCTTTCAAGCCGCGGGCATGGGGCAGCAGGTTTTCCTCGGGCACGAACACCTCGTCCATCAGGATCTGTCCGGTGATCGAAGCCCGCAGCGAGAACTTGCCCTTCAGCTCGGGCGTTTCCAGCCCCTTCATGCCGCGTTCTAGAATGAAGCCGCGGATGACGCTGCTGTCGTCCTTGGCCCACACCACCATGACGTCGGCGATCGGGCTGTTGGTGATCCAGGTCTTCGCGCCCGACAGCCGGTAGCCGCCGTCCACCCGGCGGGCCCGGGTCTTCATTGAACCGGGGTCCGAGCCGGCATCCGGCTCGGTCAGGCCGAAACAGCCGACCAGGTCACCGGTTGCCAGGCGCGGCAGGAAACGCCGGCGCTGCTCTTCGGTTCCGTAGGCGTGGATGGGGGACATCACCAGGCTGGACTGCACCGACATGGCCGAGCGATAGCCGCTGTCCACCCGTTCGATCTCCCGCGCCACCAGCCCATAAGTGGTGTAGTTGACACCGGCGCAGCCGTACCCGTCGATGGTCATGCCCAGGAGGCCCAGCTGACCCATCTCGCGCATGATCTCGCGGTCGAAGGTGCCCTCCCGATTTGCCTGCAGGATCCCCGGCATCAGCCGCTCCTGGGCAAACTGATGCGCGGTGTCGCGGATCATCCGCTCTTCCTCGCTTAACTGTTCGTCCAGCAGGAAGGGATCGTCCCATTTCATCGGCGCGGCGGGCGCGGCGGGACGGCGGACCGGTTCATCGGGTGTTGCAGGATTGACGCCTGTCATTCTACGGCTCCACTGTCGTCGAAACACCGGGGTGTTTTGTCAAAGAATTGTTAACATGCAGCAAAGCTGCACGCCGGTCGGCATTCTGTCATTCACTGGCCGAAGGTGGCCGTCCAGCCCAGTCCAAAGCCGTAACGTACCATATAGACCGGGATTTTGTTAGTGAAGGACAGCATTCTGCCAGAAGGGGCGCTGATAGAATTCGTGCCGCAAGGCGACTACGTCAAGGTCTCGGCCGTGGACCCGGTTACCAAGACCGAGGTTTCAATCGTCGGCGACCCTGCCGCCGGGGAGGAGGCCTTGAAACGTGTCGCGGTCAAGAAGCTCGAATACGTACTCAGCCGGCGGAAGCCCCGCGGGAAGCCCAAGTCACAGAGCGGCTGGGATTTCTGAGGCGCTGGCGCGCCGGCGTCAGGCCCGACGGCCGCTGCGGCCCAGTCCGATCTTTTTGGCAAAGGCCGACCGCTGCGCCGCGTAATTCGGCGCCACCATTGGATAGTCGGATGGCAGGCCCCATTTCAGGCGGTACTGCTCGGGGCTGAGATCGTAATTCGTGCGCAGATGGCGCTTCAGCATCTTCAGCTTTTTGCCGTCTTCCAGGCAGATCAGATAATCCGGCGTCACCGATTTCTTGACTGGCACGGCCGTCCAGCGCGAACCTCGCCCTGCTCTTCGCCTAGGCCCTGCAAGGCGCTGTAAACCGCCTGGATGATGCCAGGCAACTCGTCGGACCCGCACCGATGATTCCCCACATAAGCCGAGACGACATCGGTCGCCATCGATAGCAGCCGGCCGGAAGCCAAAGCCGGCACATCCCTTTTAGTCATGGTTCTCCCACCCCAGTCCTATACCTCCCACCACGAAAAAAGGAACATAGAAGACAATCATGAGTCAACAAGAGCGAAAGAAAAAAGAGAATAACGATGGATTCGAATATTGCGTAAAGTCGCTCGAAACCAGTTTCTGACGCAGAAGAATTCGAGATATATGCACCTGATGGCAACGGAATACCATATCCGGTAGTTCAGCCCGTGGCCTGGCGCGAAACGCCGTCCCGCCGGGAATGCCAAGGGCCGGGTCAAGTTTCCGCTCTCGACCGCGCCTGTCGACCCGCTTTCCCGACACCTAGTGTTCCACTGGTACCGCTCCGCGAGATGTGGTATGCGACCCAAGAGCGGGCGCCGGTCAACCAGGGGCGGAACCGGCAGCCCAAACAGTGGCGCGCAGCCGTCGTGTTTGGGTACCGCGGGGCGTATGGCGGCGGGCCGGCAAAGGGCCCGCAACTGAGGACTGATGACGGATCGGAAAACGGATGAAACCGTTGCGCTGGCGTCCGATCACCGGGGCGTGGCGCTGAGGCGTGCTCTGGCGGAGGAGCTCAGCGACCGGGGTTTGACGGTCGTCGACCTCGGCGCCGACGGCGAGGATTCCGTTGACTACCCGGATTTCGCGGATGCCCTGGCCACAGCGCTCGACAATGGTCGGGCTGGGTGGGGAGTGCTGGTTTGCGGGACCGGTATCGGCATCTCGATTGCGGCGAACCGGCATCCGCATGTCCGCGCGGCCTTGTGCCGTGACGCGAACGACGCACGGATGGCCCGCCTGCACAATGATGCCAATGTCATTGTTTTCGGTGCGACCAGCACTGAAGAGGATCAGGCACGCCAGTGCCTGTCCGTGTTCCTGGATACCGCCTTTGAAGGCGGCAGGCATCAAAGGCGTGTGGCGAAGATGTCGCCGCTCAAGGAGAACTCTGTTTAGCGTATGAGGACAAAAGATTTCATGTCGCAGGTCAGTGCATCTTCCGGCTTTGTCGGGTTCGATCGGCTGTTTACCGAGTCATTGGAGGAGAGCGATCCCAAACTGTTCGCCGCAATCAAGGCGGAACTGGGCCGACAGCAGGACCAGGTTGAACTGATTGCGTCGGAGAACATCGTTTCGCGTGCCGTCTTGCAGGCGACAGGGTCCGTGCTCACCAACAAATACGCGGAAGGCTATCCCGGGCGGCGTTACTACGGGGGCTGTGAGTTTGTTGACGACGCCGAGGCGCTGGCCATCGAGCGGGCCAAGAAGTTGTTCGGCTGCGCCTTTGCCAATGTTCAGCCCCATTCCGGCGCGAATGCGAACCAGGCCGCATACATGGCGCTGCTGGAGCCGGGCGACACCATGATGGGGATGTCGCTGGCCGCGGGCGGTCATCTGACGCACGGTGCCGCGCCCAACCAGTCGGGCCGCTGGTTCAATGCGGTGCAGTACGGTGTGCGACGGCAGGATGGGCTGATCGACTTCGATCAGGTCGAAGAGCTGGCCCGGGCCCACCGCCCCAAACTGATCATCGCCGGGGGGTCGGCCTATCCACGGATCATCGATTTCGGGCGTTTTAGGCGCATCGCCGATGAAGTCGGCGCCTATCTCATGGTCGACATGGCGCACTTTGCCGGCCTGGTCGCCGGCGGTGTCTACCCCAACCCCGTCCAGATCGCCGACCTGGTGACGACCACCACCCACAAGACGCTGCGGGGTGCGCGTGGCGGCATGATCCTGTGCAATGACGAGGCCTTCGGCAAACGGATCAACTCCGCTGTGTTCCCGGGCCTGCAGGGCGGTCCGTTGATGCATTCCATCGCCGGCAAGGCGGTCGCTCTGGGCGAGGCGCTGCGGCCCGAGTTTCGCACCTATGCGATGGACGTTGTGGAGAACGCCAAGACACTCGCGTCGGCCCTGACTGCTGGCGGACTGCAGATCGTTTCGGGCGGCACCGACACGCATCTTATGCTTGTGGATCTCCGGCCCAAGGGGCTCACCGGCAAGGGTGCGGAAGCATCGCTCGAGCGTGCGGGCATTACCTGCAACAAGAACAGCATCCCCTTCGACCCCGAAAAGCCGATGGTGACCTCCGGTGTCCGATTGGGCTCGCCTGCCGCCACCACCCGCGGGTTCGGTCGGGCCGAGTTCAAGCAGGTTGGCGACCTGATTGTGGAAGTCCTGGATGGCCAGGCCGCGTCGCCGGATGACAACAGCCGTGTCGAGGCGGCTGTTGCCCGCAAGGTCAAGGAGTTGTGCGACCGCTTTCCCATTTATGACGCCGGCTTCTGACCGCCTGCTGGATTGTGAGGTGAGGCACCATGCGCTGTCCGTTTTGTGGCCATAACGACACCCAGGTGAAGGACTCGCGTCCGACAGAGGACAATTCGGCGATTCGGCGCCGGCGCCTTTGTCCCAACTGCGGTGCCCGGTTCACCACCTTCGAAAGGGTTCAGCTGCGCGAACTGACGGTTCTCAAGCGCAACGATCAGAAAGAGCCGTTCGAACGCGAGAAGCTGCTGGCGTCGATGCGGATTGCGCTGCGCAAGCGGCCGGTCGAAGACGACCGGATCGAGCGGGTCGTCAATTCCATCGTGCGACGTTTGGAGAGCAGCGGCGAAAGCGAGATTCGTGCGGACACGATCGGCGAGATGGTAATGGAGGCGCTGGGCCAGCTTGATCAGGTAGCCTATCTCCGGTTCGCGTCGGTCTACCGGAATTTCCGCGAGATCAAGGATTTCGAAGACTTTATCTCGGACGAGGTCCGTGGCCCCGGAGACTGATCCGGCCGATCTCCATCACATGGCGGTGGCGGTGAGCTTGGCGCGGCGCGCGCTGGGCCGGTGCTGGCCGAATCCTGCGGTCGGTTGCGTCGTTGCCAAGGACGGGGCGGTGATCGCGCGCGGCTGGACTCAGCCGGGCGGACGGCCGCACGCGGAAACGGTGGCGATTGCCGATGCGGGGGCGGCCGCGCAGGGGGCGACGATGTATGTATCGCTGGAGCCGTGTTGCCACCACGGCAAGACGGGCCCATGTACCGACGAGATCATTGCCGCCGGGATCAGCCGGGTCGTTGCCGCGCTGGAGGATCCGGACCCGCGGGTCCGCGGCGGCGGCGGCTTCGACAGGCTGCGCGATGCCGGCATCTCGGTGGTGATCGGGCTGCTCGCCGACCGGGCCGGTGAGGCGGTGCAGGGCTACCTCCTTCGCCAAACCACCGGGCGCCCGGCGGTCACCTTGAAACTGGCCAGCACCCTGGACGGCCGCATCGCGACCCAGACCGGGGAGAGCCAGTGGATCACAGGCAGTCCGGCCCGGGCGCGCGCGCATGCGCTGCGGGCGTCGCATGATGCAATCCTGGTGGGGATCGGGACCGCTCTGCGCGACGACCCGTCACTGACCTGCCGGCTGCCGGGTCTGGGCGATCAGTCGCCGGTGCGGGTGGTGCTCGACAGCCGCCTGCGCCTCGGCAGCGACTGCACCCTTGCCAGCACGGCCGGCACGGTGCCCACATGGGTGGTCACCCGGATCGGGCACAGTGCCGAGGCTCGCCTGCGGCTGGAACGCGCGGGCGTCGAAATCATCGAAGTGCCGGTCGATGCAGCCGGACACCCGCAGCTCAACGCGGCCTTCCAGGCGCTGGGCGACCGCGGGTTGACCCGGGTCCTGGTCGAAGGCGGCGGGACGGTCGCTTCCGCTTTGTTCAAGGCCAACCTGGTCGATCGAATCGTCTGGGCCCGCGCGCCCGCCGTGATCGGGGGCGACGGGGTGCCGGCGGTCGCTGGTTTCGGCATCAGCGCCCTGGAGGACAAGCGCCGCTTCCATCGCACCGGCGTGACGCGCGCTGGCGACGATCTTGTGGAAACCTACAGCCGTCCGTCCTAGATCAACGTCCATGTTCACCGGCATCATCACAGACGTGGGCACGGTTCGATCCGTCCTGCGTGACGCAATCACCCGGGTCACGATCGGCACCCGCTACGATACCGCAGCAATTCCGGCGGGCGCCTCGATCGCCTGTTCGGGGGTCTGTCTGACCGTCACCGAAACCGGCAGGGACGACGATGGCGACTGGTTCGCCGTGGACGTCTCCGCCGAGACGCTGGCCTGTACGACGTTGGGCGGCTGGGCGCAGGGGACGCCCGTCAATCTGGAGCGCGCCATGCGGCTGGGCGATGAGCTGGGTGGCCACATCGTTTCCGGCCATGTGGACGGGATCGCCCGCATCGTCGGAAGGACACCGGACGAGGGGTCGATCCGGTTCGTCCTGGAGGTTCCAGCCGACCTGGCCGCTTACGTGGCGGCCAAGGGATCGGTGGCCCTGGACGGAACGTCGCTCACGGTCAACGAGCTCGACGGCAACCGCTTCGGCATCAACATCATCCCGCATACCGCCGCAGAGACCACCTGGGGGGCGCTGGACGTCGGCATGGCGGTCAACCTTGAGGTTGACATGCTGGCCAGATATGTTGCGCGGGTCATTGGTCGCGATTGAACGTGTATCTCAGGGAAGAGGGTTAACCCTTTGGCAGAAAAACTGGAATTGGTGAGCGCCAGCAAGCAGGCCGTGCAGCGTGCCGCCGAGGATCTGGCATTTCTGTCGGACATCGAGGACGTCATCAACGAGGCGCGCAACGGCCAGATGTTCATCCTGGTGGATGACGAGAGCCGGGAAAACGAGGGCGACCTGGTGATCCCGGCGCAGTTCGCGACACCCGACGTCGTCAATTTCATGGCCAAGCATGCACGCGGGCTGATCTGCCTCGCCCTCACAAACCAGCGGGTGGGCGAACTCGGCCTGGAATTGATGCCGCAGATGAATGCCAGCCGCCTGGGCACCGCTTTTACGATTTCGATCGAGGCCCGCGAGGGCATCACGACCGGGATCTCGGCACCCGACCGCGCCCATACCATCTCCGTGGCGATCGATCCGGGCAAGGCGGCGGACGACATCACCACGCCGGGGCACATCTTTCCGCTCGCGGCGCGCGACGGCGGGGTCCTGGTGCGGGCCGGGCATACCGAAGCCGCGGTGGATATCTCCCGACTGGCGGGTCTTTATCCGGCCGGCGTGATCTGCGAAATCATGAACGACGACGGGACCATGGCCCGCTTGCCGGACCTGATCCAGTTCGCCCAGTTTCACGGCCTCAAGATTGCCGCGATCAACGATTTGATCGCCTATCGCCGCCGCAACGACCGCACGGTGTCGCGGCTGCGTTCGACACAGTTCGAGAGTCGCCATGGCCGGACCTTCGAACTCAGGGTCTATGTCAACGACATCACCTATGCCGAGCACATCGCGCTGATCAAGGGGGACATCTCCGGTTCTGAGGAGCCGGTTATGGTGCGCATGCATGCGTTGAATATGTTCAAGGACGTGCTGGGGGAGGGCGGTGATGCGAAGTCGGGCGAGCTGCACCGGGCCATGGAGATGATCGGCGAGGCCGGCCGGGGCGTCATCGTGATCATCCGCGAGCCGACGCCCACGACGCTGTCGGATCAGGTTGCGGCGCGCAACGAAACCGAGGAAGGGGAGGCGCCGGCGCGCCGCGGGGAACTGCGCGATTATGGCATCGGGGCGCAAATCCTGTCGGATGTCGGCGTGCACGAGATGATCCTCTTGTCTAATACCGAAAAGACAATCATCGGCCTGGACGGATACGGCCTTCGGGTGGTCGAACGACGCCCGATTGCAGCCGACTGAGCGCGGCGGCATTGGCAAGGCAGGGCGGAATGGACAAGACTGCGCCGCGGATCCTGGTGGTCGAGGGGAGATTCTACGAAGATATCGGCGATGCACTCCTAGAGGGGGCGGTTCGCGTCCTGGACGCGGCCGGTGCCACCTACGAAAGGATCAGCGTTCCTGGTGCCCTGGAGGTCCCGGCGGCGATTGCGATGGCGCTCGATGCCGAACGGGCGGACGGCAACCGCCGGTTCGACGGCTATGTGGCATTGGGCTGCGTGATCAGGGGCGAGACGACCCACTATGATTACGTCTGCATCGAAAGCGCCAGGGGGCTTCAGATGCTGGCGATCGAGCACGCGCTGCCCGTGGCCAACGGAATCCTCACATGCGAGAATCGAGAGCAGGCCTTGGGCCGGGCCCGTATTGACAAGCGGGACAAGGGTGGTGTTGCGGCCAAGGCGTGTCTCGACATGATCGATCTGAAAGCGTCCTTCGGACCGTCGCGGCCATGACCGCCGGGGTAGAGTCCTCGGGGCGCGCGACACCCGGCAAGCGGCGGCGCGCGGCACGGCTTGCGGCCGTGCAGGGCCTCTACGAGGCGGCGCTGTCCGGCACGCGCATCCAGGATCTGGTCAGCGCGTTCCGGGACCGGGGCAGCACGGCGCTGTTGGAGTCGGGCGTGAACGCCGAAGCCGACACCGAACTCTACGTGGATCTGATGAACGGTGTTGCCGACCGGCGCGACGACGTCCAGCGCATGGCCAGCGCTGCGGTCGCAGAAGGGGGACGGCGGTTCGACCAGCTTGACCTGCTGATGCAGGCAATTCTGATGGCCGGAACCTACGAGCTCGTGGCCCGCAGCGACATCGATCCACCGCTGACGATCAGCGAGTATGTGGATGTGGCAAAGGCGTTTTTCGCCGGCAAGGAATCGAACCTGGTCAACGGCGTGCTCGACCGCATTGCCCACACGCTCCGGCCCGACGACTTCGTGCGCAGTCCGGCGGACGATGCCTGACAAGCCGCGCGAGTTTCAACGCATCGAAGACTTTTTCGCGCCCCTGGCGCGCCGTGCCGAGGGCGCCTTCGGACTGCAGGACGATGCCGCGATCCTGACGCCGCCCGAGGGCCGCGACCTGGTGGTCACCACCGATACGCTGGTGGCCATGGTGCATTTCCTGGAAGATGACGATCCGGCGGACCTGGCGACCAAGCTGTTGCGTGTCAGCCTGTCGGATCTGGCGGCCATGGGGGCGGAGCCCTTCGCCTATACCCTGAACCTCGCCCTGCCGCCGGAGATCGACGATCCCTGGCTTGGCGCGTTCACCGCCGGAGTGGCCCAGGACCAGGAACGGTACGGCATCGATTTGGTCGGCGGCGATACCGTGTCGACGCCCGGCATGCTGACCGTCGGGGCGACCTTGTTCGGCACGGTTCCATCCGGGTTGGCGCTGCGGCGCCGAGGGGCCGCGCAGGGTGACCTGATCATGGTCAGCGGCACCATCGGCGACGGTGCCCTGGGGCTGCTGGCGGCGCGAAACAGGCTGTCCGGGATCCGGGCCGAGGTCGCCCAGGAATTGGCACAACGGTATCGCCGGCCCGAACCCCGGGTCGTGCTGGGCCAGGGCCTCATCGGGTTGGTCTCCGCTGCGATCGACGTCTCGGACGGCCTGGCGGGTGACCTGGCGCACATGGCCGCGGCATCGGGCGTCAGGATCGTGCTCGAGGCGCCCAGCGTTCCGCTGTCGGCGGCGGCAGCGGAGGTCCTGCACGCCGACCCTTCGCGGCGGCTGCATGTGCTGACGGGCGGAGACGACTACGAACTCGCCTTTGCCGTGCCGCCCGCCCGCCGCTCGCAGGTCGAAACGATCGCCCGGTCGGACGGGGTCAACGTGACCGCCGTCGGCTGGGTCGAACAGGGCAGCGGACTGATCGTCCAGGATTCCCACGGCCGGCCCATGGAACTCCCCACGCTGGGCTACAGCCACGGGTAAGCATCGGGCAACGATTACCCGGTTAAAATCTTGTTATCCGGCGCCCGATCCGAACACTGGCCCCTAACCCTATGAAAAATGGATCTTTATTGTTGTTGCTTTCCTGCTGCTCCTTGCAGGTGGCGGAGGGGCAGCCTGGTATTTCCTGTTCCAGGAAGAGTTCAGCGAAACCGCCGGAGCGATGCTGGCCCCGCTGACCGACGAAGAGCCGGAAATCATGGAAATGCAGGCCCTGTCGATCCCGGTGATCCGCAATGGGGAACTGCAGAAATACATCCTGATCAACGTGTCCCTTGAACTGGACGGCCCCGAAAGCCGCGTCTTCGTCTATTCGCGCATGGCAAAATTGGAAGATGCCTTCTTCCGGGACCTGCACGGCTATTTCGGTAGCGTAGCCGATACCAGTAAGGTAGACGTGCGCCTCCTGACCGTGCGGCTGTTTCGACAGGCCAAACGGGTCCTGGGCGGCGATAGGCTCAAGAAAGTCCACATTATCGGTGCCTACGAACGATCCCGTTAGGCGGGACCGACACGGGGGAATGCGGCGCGGATGGCGACCGACAGCATGGCGGTGGAGCAGGCCGAACCGGCAGGCATGAAGCGGAATGTGCTGCTGCTTTCGGGCTGCGTCGCGCTGTCCGGCACCGGTGCCAGCATTGTCATGGTCGTCACGACGCTCGCCGGCAAGAGCCTTGCCGACAATCCCTTGCATGCCACCTTGCCGTTGGCGCTGCAATTCACCTTCACCGCCGTCGGGGCAGTACCAGCCGCGTTGATGATGCGCCGGATCGGGCGGCGCGCGGGTTTCACGATCGGACAACTGGTCGGATGCGGTGCGGCGGCGGTGTCCGCCTATGCCCTTCTGATCCAGTCCTTTGCGTTGTTCGCCGTTGGGGGGGCGTTGCTGGGCATCCACAATGCCTTCTGGCAACAGCTTCGGTTCGCCGCTGGCGAGACTTCGTCGCACCGGTTCAGAAGCCGGGCCATCTCCTACGTGATGGCCGGTGGCGTGGCGGGCGCGCTGTTCGGTCCTGAACTCGCAAAATTCGGGTTCGACCTCTTCCAGCCGGTGCTGTTCGCCGGATCCTACGTCGTTATCGGGGTCCTGTGTCTTCTGGGCATCGTTGTTCTCCAGTTCGTCGATATCCCGCGCACGGACGCGGACCGGTCGGGCGACTCCGGCCGGCCGCTGGCCGAGATCCTGGCGCAGCCCGTCGTTGTCGTCGCCATCCTCGCCGGCATGCTGGGCTACGCGGTGATGTCGCTGGTGATGACGGCGACGCCGCTGGCCATGGAGGTTTGCGGTTTTGTCATCGGCGATTCGGCCCGTGTGATCCAATGGCACGCGGTTGCGATGTTTGCGCCGGGATTCTTCACCGGCCACCTGATCAAACGCTACGGCGTGATCCGGGTGATCTTCGCCGGCGTCGTGTTGAACGTCCTGTGCCTTGTGATGAACACCACCGGGGTCGCGTTCTTCAATTTCTGGTTCGGACTGGTCTTCCTGGGACTTGGCTGGAATTTCATGTTCGTGGGGGCAACCAACCTCCTGACGGAAGGATACCGGCCCTAAGAGAGGGCCAAGGTCCAGGCCGCCAACGATTTTCTGGTTTTCTCGGGCGTTGCCGTGGCGAGTTTTTCCTCAGGCGCGCTTCAGGAAGCCTACGGTTGGACCGCGGTCAATTTGGCCATTGCCCTTCCGGTCACCGTCGTGTTTGCCGCGGTCGTTTGGTACCGCTTCTTGTACAGCCCGCGCGCCACGGCCTAGTGCATTCTGCCACGGTGCGCAGAGGGGTTCGGTGGGCCCCTGCGGCAGTTGCCTTTCCAAGACGCTTCAACTATGTTCGCGCCGCCGGTCGGAGGCTACCCGAGGGGATCTGGGGAGTAGGGGCCGCTGCGCGGTCTGCACTGTCATTTCGAATGCGCGTCAACCCATTGGCAAGACGCATGTTCGCCACGGTTAGACAATCGATCACACAATAAAAGGTCTCTAAGCAATGGAGTGGTTAGTCATTGCCTGCGGCGTGGCCGCCGTTCTGTATGGCATTCTGCAAAGCCGTTCGATCCTTTCCTCCAGCCCCGGCAACGAGCGCATGCAAGAGATCGCTGCCGCGATCCAGGAAGGGGCGTCGGCCTATCTCAACCGGCAATATACGACCATCGGCGTCGTTGGCATCGTGATCGCCGTTATTCTGGGTTTCCTGCTGGGCCTCAAGGTCGCCATCGGCTACCTGATCGGCGCGGTTCTGTCCGGCGCCGCCGGCTATATCGGCATGCTGATTTCGGTGCGGGCCAATGTGCGGACCACCGAAGCGGCCCGACAGGGGTTGGCCCAGGGGCTATCGATCTCGTTCAAGTCCGGCGCCGTGACCGGCATGCTGGTGGCGGGCCTGGCCCTGTTGGCGATCGCGGTCTACTACCTGGTGCTGCGCGAACTGGGCGTGTCCCAACGCGAGCTGATCGACGCACTGGTCGCACTTGGCTTCGGCGCGTCACTGATTTCGATCTTTGCGCGGCTTGGCGGCGGCATCTTCACCAAGGGTGCGGACGTGGGCGCCGACCTTGTGGGCAAGGTCGAGGCCGGCATCCCCGAGGACGACCCCCGCAACCCGGCGGTTATCGCCGACAATGTGGGCGATAACGTGGGCGACTGTGCGGGCATGGCGGCCGACCTCTTCGAGACTTACGTGGTCACGGTGGTCGCAACCATGGTGCTGGCGTCGATCCTGATCCACGGCGCCGATCTGGGCGGTCCGCTGCTGATCTATCCGATGGCGATCGGCGGCGTCTGCCTGATCGCTTCCATCGCATCGACCTTCTTCGTGCGGCTGGGGTCCAGCCAGTCGATCATGGGGGCCCTGTATAAGGGGTTCATCGCCTGTGCAGTGATCTCCGCCATTCTTCTTTGGCCGATCACCCAGACGGTTGTCGGCATGGAAACCCAGTTCACGGCCGGCGGCACGACCTTCACCGGTATGGGGCTCTTCATCTGCGGCATCGTCGGTCTGGTTGTCACCGGGCTGATCGTCTGGATCACGGAGTACTACACCGGAACCAACTTCCGGCCGGTGCAGAGCGTCGCCAAGGCCAGCGTCACAGGTCACGGGACTAACGTGATCCAGGGTCTGGCCGTCTCCATGGAGGCGACGGCTATTCCGGCGCTCATCATCTGCGCAGCCATCATCGTGACCAACCTCCTTGCCGGCGTGATGGGCATTGCCATCGCAGTGACGACGATGCTGGCCCTGGCCGGCATGGTGGTCGCGCTGGACGCCTATGGCCCGGTGACCGACAACGCCGGTGGCATCGCGGAGATGGCCGAGCTTGAGGAGAACGTGCGCAACACCACCGACGCTTTGGATGCGGTCGGCAACACCACCAAGGCGGTGACCAAGGGATACGCCATCGGCTCCGCCGGTCTGGGCGCGTTGGTCCTGTTCAATGCCTATACCGAGGACCTCAAAGCGTTCTTCTCCGACGTTACCGTCGATTTCTCCCTGTCCAACCCCTATGTGCTCGTCGGCCTGTTCTTCGGCGGTCTGCTGCCGTTCCTCTTCGGCGCTATGGGCATGCAGGCGGTGGGCCGTGCGGCGGGCTCGGTCGTGCTGGAGGTACGGCGCCAGTTCAAGGACATCCCCGGCATCATGGAAGGCAAGGCAATGCCCGAATACGGCACCTGTGTCGACATGCTGACGCGGGCCGCCATCAAGGAAATGGTGGTTCCGTCGATGCTGCCGGTCTTGTCGCCGATCGTGCTCTACCTCGTCATCATGTTGATTGCCGATCAATCGGCGGCCTTTGCCGCGGTGGGGGCGATGCTGGTTGGCGTGATCGTGACCGGCCTGTTCGTGGCGATTTCCATGACCGCCGGCGGCGGCGCGTGGGACAACGCCAAGAAGTACATCGAAGACGGCAACTACGGGGGCAAGGGCTCCGAGGCCCACAAGGCGGCCGTGACCGGCGATACGGTCGGCGACCCCTACAAGGACACCGCCGGTCCTGCCGTGAACCCGATGATCAAGATCACCAACATCGTTGCGCTGTTGCTGCTGGCGGCTTTGGCCCACTAGGCCGGCAGCGGCGCAACGTCGCACACCTAGCGCCCCGGGGCCTCAGGCTCCGGGGCGTTGCCTTTTCCTGGTGGGGGAGGCGAGTCGGACCGGTTACTTGTTGAACCGTCCCAGGTTGCCGAACAGCTGCTCCAGAACCGTCATGCTGTGGCCGGCGGTGGGCGTCTCGCGCTCCACATGGGCAACCTGGCGGATGTCGTCCTCGTTGTACTGCTCGATGTGCATGAGCGTGCCCTGATCATCGAAGGAGAGCACGACGATCTTCTGGATTGCGACTTCCTTGGGCAGAAAGGCCCACTGCTCCGTGCGTCTGGAGATGTAGTACCAGGTGTTCGATTCGAAAGTGCCGATCGTCGAGGGCGAGCCCAGGACATCCGCGACTTCCTGCTGGGTCGATGTGCCGATCTCCAGTTGCTCGAGCTGGTGGTCGCGTGGCAGGTTCCCGCGCACCTCTGTCTTCGGGGCGCAGGCAGCCAGGCCGCAGGCAAGCACTGCCGCGGCGGCGAGAAGGCGTTGTTGGTGCAGAATTGCCATCATGGGTCGAACGTCGCACCCTTCAGGGGTCGGCTGCGGGACCGTGCCGGGCTCACGCGCTTGAAGCCGGGGCCGTTTGCGCCCACATCTCCGCCGAGATATGGCAAGTTGTTGGAATTCTGTCAATCCGTGAGCCGTCCGACCATGGTCCTTGAACGCCTGACATCCGTCGTTCGTCGCGGCGGGCACGACGCGCCCGCGACACAGCTTTATGCATCAATTGTGCGCGCGTCGCGCAATCAAAAATTGTATTCCGCGTTTCTTGTGCAGGATACGGTCGACGGTCGTTTCGACATGTTGGCGTTGCATCTGTTCCTGTTGCAGAACAGAGTCGACGGCGAACCCGACGGCGAGACGGTCATGCAGGAGGTGCTGGAGCGGTTCGTTGCGGACATGGACCAGAACCTTCGACAACTGGGCGTGGGAGACCCCTCCATGGGGCGCGAGGTGCGGGCGATGGTCGAGGCCACCCACGGTCGTTTCGCCGCCTATACGGCTGGCCTGGCAGGGCGCGAGCCCGGCGGCCTGGAGACGGCACTGGCCCGCAACGTCTACCGTAGCGATGACCGGGAGGAGGAGGAGGGGGCACAGGCACTGGCCGCCTATGTCAGAGCTTTTGCCGCCCGTCTCGGCGAGGCGCCGCTGGCCGATATCCTTGCGGGAAGACTGCCCGCATCACCGGTGGCGAGTTGGAGGATCCAAAGCGTGAAAGAGGCGCAAAGTCAGGCAGAACCTGAGTTTTCACGGAGCATCGATATCTCCGAACTGGACGAGCCGCTCCTGCAGGAGATCGAGGCCGACGATCGGGAACGCCAGGCTCTGGCCGACCGGTTTGGCATCGCCGGTATCGGCCGACTAACCGCCCGCCTGGCAGTGCGCCGGGTCGCTGGCGGGCCGCTGATCCGTGTTTCGGGCAAATTCCAGGCCGAGGTCGAGCAGCGCTGTGTGGTGACCCTGGAGCCTGTCCAATCGAACATCGACGAGGAGGTCGAGATCGAGTTCGGCCCCCCGGAACCAGAGCGGCCAGGAGGGGTGGAATCCGAGGATGAGGCCGAAACACCGGAGCCGCTGGAGGGGGACAGCATCGATCTGGGCGAGATCGTCGCCCAGTCCCTGTCGGTCAGCATCGACCCCTATCCCCGGGCACCGGGGGCGATGCTGGAAAAGACCTCGTTCGGGGTCGATTCGGCGCAAGAAAGTTCCAAATCCGGGGCCGATTCGGACAGTCCCTTTGCAGTCCTGAAGACCCTGAAGCACCCCGAAAACGGTGGCGGGTAGCGGCTTGCGTCGCCCCTGCGAAAGGTTTATGTAACTGCGCCAATCCCAGTCTTAACGAAACTCAGAATAAAGGTCGGACACAAATGGCGGTTCCGAGAAAAAAGGTGAGCCGGTCACGACGCGATGCGCGCCGGTCGCACGACGCCCTGAAATCTGGCGCGCATGTGGAGTGCCCAAACTGCGGCGAGCTGATGCGCCCGCACCATGTCTGCGGTGCCTGCGGGTGGTACAAGGGCCGGGAAGTCGTCGAAGCCGGCACCTCGTAGTGCGAGGCGTCGCGCCGCTCTCGACCGACTGACCCGCCTTTGACGCAACCACTTGTCATTTCTCTGGATGGTATGGGGGGCGATGATGCCCCCGACATCGTTGTGGCCGGCGCTGCGCGGGCACGCCGTCAGCACCCGGAGGTCGAGTATCTGATCTTCGGCGACGAGGCCAGGATCGGCCCGTTGCTGGAGCAGCATCGCGAACTGAAGTCGGCGGCGAAGATCCGCCATACCGACGAGATCGTCAGGCCCGACGACAAGCCGTCCTCCATCCTGCGCAAGGGGCGGCACACCAGCATGCGCATGGCGATCGACGCCGTCGCCAACGGTGAAGCTGCCGCGGTCGTCTCCGCCGGCAACACCGGCGCGCTGATGGCGATGTCGCTGTTCTCGCTGCGCCCGCTTCCCGGCATCGATCGGCCGGCGATCGCGTCTTTTTTTCCGACCATCATCGGCTCGACCTGCATGCTGGACCTGGGCGCGAATGTGGATTCCGATGCCCATAACCTGGTCCAGTTCGCCGTTATGGGCGCACTGTTCGTCCGCACGGTCCACGGCATTCAAAAGCCGCGAACGGCCCTGTTGAACGTGGGTGTTGAGGATGTGAAGGGCAGGGACGAAATCAAGCAGGCGGCGGCAATTCTGCGCTCAGGCAACCTTGCGCTGGAGTATATCGGCTTTGCCGAGGGCGACGACATTGCCGAGGGAGTCGCGGATGTGATCGTCACCGACGGATTCACCGGGAACGTGGCTCTGAAGACCGCCGAAGGCGTTTCGAAACTCTATACGACCTTCCTGAAGGACGCCTTCGCCAGCACGCCGTTATCGAAGCTGGGCTACGTGATTGCGCGACGGGCGATGAAACTGGTTCGCAAGCGTGTCGACCCGCGCCGTTACAACGGTGCCGTCTTCCTGGGGCTGAACGGCATCGCCGTGAAAAGCCACGGCGGCACCGACGAAGTCGGCTTCGCGAACGCCGTCAATAACGCCATCGACATGGCCCGACGCGGCTTTGTGGAGTCGATCATCTTGGAGCTCGAACGCCTTTCCGAGGAAGGTGTCGAAGAGCAGGAAGCGGCGGTGTCCTGAGAATGCGACGGTCCGTTGTTTTGGGAACCGGGGGGTACCTACCGGAACGCGTCGTAACGAACGATGACCTGTCGAGCACCATCGAGACCTCCGACGACTGGATCGTGCAACGCACGGGCATTCGTGAGCGCCATATCGCCGGCGAGGACGAGAAGACGTCCGACCTCGCCACCCACGCGGCGCGCGCGGCATTGGAAATGGCCGGCTTGGCGCCCGGCGATATCGACCTGATCGTGCTGGCCACCGCGACGCCCGACAACACCTTCCCGGCAACGGCGACCAAGCTGCAGCAGAATGTGGGCTGTCGAGGGGCGGCGTTCGACGTCCAGGCGGTCTGTTCGGGGTTTGTTTTTGCCTTGTCGGTGGCCGACAACATGCTGCGGCTGAACCAGGCGCAACGTGCCCTGGTGGTCGGCGCCGAGATCTTCAGCCGCATCCTCGACTGGGAGGACCGCACGACCTGCGTCCTGTTCGCCGACGGCGCGGGTGCCGTGGTGCTGGAAGCGCAGGAGGGCAGCGGCGACAGCAGCGACCGTGGCGTCTTGGCCACGAACCTCTACTCCGATGGCGCCCACTACGAGCTGCTATACGTGGACGGCGGACCTGGCAGCGCCGGCGGTACGGTGGGGCACCTGCGTATGGAAGGACGCGAGGTGTTCAGGCACGCCATTGTCCGAATGGTCGAGGTGGTCGAAGCGTCGCTTGCCGACAGTGGACTGGAAAAGAAAGACATAAATTGGCTGGTGCCGCATCAGGCGAACATTCGCATTATCGATGGCGTGGGCAAGAAAATCGGCTTGCCGTCCGACCACGTCGTGGTGACCGTCGGCGAACAGGCCAACACCTCGGCGGCGACGATCCCGCTGGCCCTGGATCTGGCCGTCCGGGACGGACGAATCCGGCAGGGCGACGTGGTGGCACTGACCGCGATGGGTGGCGGATTCACCTGGGCGGGCGCGGTGATTCGGTGGTAGTTGCGACGCATTGGCGATAGTGACCCCCGAAATCGCGGCCTTTCATGGTCTTCTATTGACGCCATGACGGCAACGGGGCTAGTGTCGAAGTTGTCTGATACAACAAGACGTTAAGTCTGGGGGAAGCATGAGCCGAACAATTACGCGGCAACAGCTCACAGAAGCGGTCTACCAGGAAGTTGGTCTTTCCCGGAACGAGTCCGCCGAACTGGTTGAAGCCATATTGAATGAGATTTCAGACGCCATCGCGCGCGGCGAGCCGGTGAAGATCTCCTCCTTTGGCAGCTTCACGGTGCGCCAGAAGGGGGAGCGGATCGGCCGCAATCCCAAGACGGGCGAGGAAGTGCCGATCCTGCCTCGTCGGGTGCTGGTGTTCCGTCCCAGCCATGTCTTGAAGAATCGGATCAACAACGCGGCCGGCGGCTAGCGCGCCCGGACATGGACGACGACCAGGCAGGCACGGCCACGTTGGAAGCGGGAGAGCGGCGCGGCAAGTCTGCTGACGCGTTCCGCACGATCTCGGAGGTCTCCGCCGAGCTTGACGTGGCACAGCATGTCCTGCGGTTCTGGGAGACGCGGTTCTCGCAGATCCGTCCGCTGAAGCGGGCCGGGAAACTCCGGTACTACCGTCCTGATGATGTCGCACTGTTGCGCAGGATCCGTCAGCTTCTCTATGAAGAGGGCTATACGATCCGGGGCGTTCAGAAACTGATCCGTGAAAAGGGCGTGCGTGCCATGCTGGACGACGCGCCCATCCCTGCTGCGCCGCCACCGGCCCAGGAAGCAGCGCCGCCACAGGAGCCGGCACCGGTGGTCGAAGTGCCCGATATCGGCCCCGACGTCGAGGGCGCTGACATTGCCCGGATCATCCAGGAACTCGAAGCGGTGGGCAGGGAACTGCGGGCGATCGCACAGCAGTCCTGAGGCCGTTGCGCCCCCGGGTACGGGGCGCTATAACGGCGCGCCGGCGCAGAGCCGGCACGAACGGAGCGTAGCGCAGCCTGGTAGCGCATCACACTGGGGGTGTGGGGGTCGCAGGTTCAAATCCTGCCGCTCCGACCAACCGAAACGGATGGGCCGGCCCATTTCCGTTCGTCCCGCCGCCGGCGGATACCCGTTGCGTCGGCCAGCCTACCGCTGGCGGGTGCACCTTTCGGTGTCGCGCTCGCGTTCGCCCTGGCAGGCAAAATAGGCCGCGACATCGGCCATGTCCGTGTCGGACAGATTGCCCGCAAAGGTCTCCATGAACGGATGCTCGCGCCGTCCCGCCCGGTAGTAGTTCAGTTGTCGCACAATGTACGACTCCGACTGGCCCGCCAGATGCGGCGCCTCCGGATCGACGGCGTAGCCGTCGGCACCGTGACACTCGAAACAGCGGTTGCGCTCGGCGAGCGCGCCGCCCCAGGCCGGATTGGCGTCGTCGTCTTGGGCGAGGACGGGCCCAATGACGCCCAACTGAACGACCAGCACGAAGGCGACGAGGTTAATAAAACGTTTCATTTTCAAGCCCTTGCTGAAGGGTCATGCTGCGCCCTTCGGTCGTCCAGGGCCATGACATGGCTCAATGCCGTCGGGAGCCTCCGGCAAAAAAGGTCAGGGGAGCGGTTCGTCGTCGTCAAACAAGATCCGCTGCGCGGCGCCTTCCAAATCGTCGTACTGGCCCGACTTCAGTGACCAGAGGAACGCCGCCAGGCCCAAGAGGCCAAGTCCAAGGGCGACCGGAATCAAATACAGCAACGCGTCCATCGCTTATCTGTCCCTTCGTGCCAGCCGTAGGGCGTTGCTGACCACCAGTACGGACGATGCGGACATGGCGACCGCGGCAATCAGCGGGGTCACGAACCCAAGCACTGCGATCGGCACCGTAACCACATTATAGCCCAAGGCCAGCGCGAAATTCTGCCGCACCAGTCGGCGGGTTTTCTGCGCCACGGTCAGGACCTCGGTGACCGGCGCCAGGCGGTCGCCCTGGAACACCACGTCGGCCGCGGTCTGGGCGATGTCCGAGGCGGAGGCCGGTGAGATCGACGCGGCCGCCGCGGCCAGCGCAGGCGCGTCGTTCAGCCCGTCGCCGACCATCAATACCCGGCAACCGTCCCTGCCGAGGGCATGAAGCCGCGCAACCTTGTCCGCCGGGCTCAGCCCGCCGTGCCAGTTTTCGATCTCCAGGGCCTGTGCCACGGGTTCCACCGCCGCCGCCCTATCGCCCGACAGCAGATGCACGCCCAGCCCCGCGCGCCGAAGCGCCGCGACGACGTCTGCCGCATCGGCGCGCAGCGCATCGACGAACCGGAAGCGTACCGGTGCCAATCCTGGCCGCGTGAACCAGAGTTCCGGGCCGGCATGAGGGGCACCGTCGTTTCCCTCGGCACCACACCAGCGTTTGCTGCCAAGCCGCTCGACACCGCCCGCGACGGCGCGGCTGAGACCGGCGCCCGGATGTTCCTCGATATCCCCGGCCGAGATGACGGCACCGGCGCGGCGGCACAGGGCGCGCGCCAGGGGGTGGCGGCTCGCCGCCGCCAGGGACGCGGCCGCGGCGAGGTCTGCCTGCGTCCAGCCGCCGTCGTCGATCAGTTCCGGGTGTCCTTCGGTCAAGGTGCCGGTCTTGTCGAACACGACGGTGTCGATGTCCTGGAGGCGTTCCAGGGCCGTGGCGGACTTCAGCAGGATGCCCCGTTGCAGCAGACGGCCACTGGCGATGACCTGGACGACGGGCACAGCCAGCCCAAGGGCACACGGGCAGGTGATGATCAGGACCGCCACCGCGATCAGCAACGACTGCTGCCAGCCGGCCCCGGCCAGGAAGGCCCAGCCCAGGAACGTGGCGAGCGCCAGACCGTGCACGACAGGCGCATAGGCCCGGGAAATGCGGTCGGCCAGCGCCACGTACCGGTTCTTGCGCTGCTCCGCCGCCTCCATCAGCCGCACGATCTCGCTGAGGAGCGTGTCGGCGCCGGTCGCCGTGACCTTCAGGGTCAGAGCGCCGGTCAGGTTCATCGATCCGGCAAACACCCGGTCGCCCTGTCGGGTGGCGGCGGGGACCGATTCGCCGCTGATGGCGCTGACATCAAGGTCGGAACTGCCGGTCTCCACGATGCCGTCGACGGCGATCCGCTCGCCCGGTGTCACCAGCACCCGGGCGCCGCGGGGGACCTGGTCGGGCGGCATGGTGCGCCGCCGTCCGCTGGGTTCCAGGACCGTGACGGTCGCGGCCGTCATCGCCAGCAGGCGGGCGGCCGCGGCGCGGGCCTTGCCGCGCGCGCGTTTGTCCAGATAGCGGCCGACAAGCAGGAAGAACAACAGCATCACCGCCGAATCGAAATAGGTGTGCGGTCCGCCCTGGATCGTCTCCGACAGGCTGATGCCGGCGGCCAGGAGGATTCCGAGCGAGATCGGGACATCCATATTGGTGTGGCCGTGGCGCAGCGCCGCCAGGGCACTGCGATAGAAGGGCAGGCCGGCATAGGCGATGGCAGGCAGCGCGATCAGCGCCGAGAACCAGTGCAGCATGCTGCGCGTTGCCGGCCCCATCTCGCCGTCCGCATGCCCGGCCCAGATCGAGACCGACAGCAGCATCACGTTCGCCGCTGCGAATCCGGCGACCGCCAAGCATCGCAGAAGGCGTCTTTCCGCATCGGCGTCGCCCCGTTCGAGACGCTCGGGGGCGAACGGCACGGTCTTGAACCCCAGCGAGTCCACCAGGGTGGCCAGGGACGCCCCGCGTGCGGCGGAACCGGTCCAGGCCAGCGACAGCCGACGGGTGGACAGGTTGACCCGCGCCTTCGTGACGTCAGGCTCCGCGTTCAGGGCCTTCTCGATCTTGGCCACGCAGCCGCCGCAATGCAGGCCTTCGACCAGCAGGTTCAGGCTGTGGCTATTGCCGGTTCCGGTAGCCACAAAGGGGAGCACGTCCGGCCCCTGCCGGACATCGGGCGCCGCCGGCGTGGCGAATGCGGTGGTGTTGCCTGCCAGGGTCATGGCCTGACGAAGATCCGTTCCTTCATGGCGTAGGTGCCGTCAGGATGGACGATATCCAACCGCACGTCCCACTGGCCCGGCAGGGGGAAACGGGCATCCATCCTGTAGCGACCGGCACCCACCGCCGACAGGGTTGCGGAAAAATCGCTGCCCTCGTGGGTCGGACGGACGAATGTCACGTCGATGTCCGCGCCGGAAAGGGCGCGGGTGTCGCGATCGGTCAGATTGAGCGTGATGCGCGCCGCCAACGGCGGACGTTGTTCCACCTCCAGCGCCGCCGTCCATCCCAGGGCGCGCTGTTTGGCGGCCGCTTCGATCTTCTTGTTGTATTGCAGGCCGCGCCGATGGGCGTTGTTGGTCTCCACACCGGTAAAGGTCGTCACGGCGTAGTACACCATCGTGCCGTTGGCCACGAACATCACCGCGAAGAAGCCGAAGAACGACCACGGAATCCACCAGTTCGGGTTGCGGGTGCTGAGGCGGCGCAGCATGGTCAGGGGCTCCGGAAGACGTTGGACTCGCGGATGGTCTCACCGCTGACCGTTTCCGTCAGCACGAAATCGAACTCCTGTGTTTCCGGCCGCCCCTTGGCGGGCGATTGGCGCACCAGGACCCGGTACTCCGCGACGGCGTCTGGCGTTGCGGTCAGGATTGGTGTCCCGTTCGCGGATTCGGCGCCCACCACCTGTGCCTCGATGCTTTCCAGCCCCTCGACGACCAGGGAGTAGGACCGGCCCTCCCGTTTCTTGTTCAGGATCTTGACGGTGTATCCGTTCTGGATGCCGCCGTCGGACAGCTTGACGAACAGCGGATTGCGGTCGTGCAGCACATTGACCCCGAAGCTTGAGCGCAATTCCAGCGACACCAGCATCACGGTTGAGATCACCAGCAGGATGGACACATAGACGATCGTCCGTGGCCGGACGACGCGAAGGCTTTCGGGCCGTCCCGCGGCCCGGTTCTCCTGGTTGCGCGTGGTATCGAACTTGATCAGGCCGCGCGGCCGCTCGACCCGATCCATGATGGTGTTGCAGGCGTCGATGCAGAGCCCGCAGCCTATGCACTCAAGCTGCAGTCCGTCACGAATGTCGATGCCTGTCGGGCAGACCGCTACGCACTGGCGGCAGTCGATACAATCGCCGCGCCCGTCCCAGCTTTCACCCTTCTTGTGTTTGGCGCGCGGTTCCCCGCGGTCCTTCTGGTAGGTGACGACCAGGCTTTCCGCGTCCAACAGTGCCGACTGGAACCGCGGCCAGGGGCACATGTAGGTACAGACCTGTTCGCGGGCCCAGCCGGCAAACAGATAAGTGGTCAGGGAAAACAGGCCGACGAAGAAATAGACGGCCACAGGGGAGTCGCCGACGAAGAACTCGCGCACGAAAGTGGGGGCGTCGTTGAAATAGATGACCCAGGCGCCGCCGGTGAGAACGGAGATTGCGATCCAGGCGATGTGGGTGGCTCCGCGCCGCGTGACCCTCTCGACGGTCCAGGGTGACTTCGATTGCCGGATCTGCGCCGCCCGGCCGCCGTTGAACAGCCGTTCGACCCACATGAACAGGTCCGTCCAGACGGTCTGGGGGCAGGTGAAGCCGCACCAGACCCGCCCGCCGATGCTGGTTGCCAGAAACAGGCCGAAGGCGCCCAGCAGCAGGATGCCGGTGAAGTAGTAGACTTCCTGCGGCCAGATTTCGATCCAGAAGAAGTAGGCGCGACGGTTCGGGAGATCGATCAGCAAGGCCTGGTCGGGAGCGTCCGGGCCGCGGTCCCAGCGGATCCACGCTCCCAGATAATAGGCTGCCAACAGCAGGACCAGCACGACCCACTTGACGGGCCGCACGGTCCCCTTCACCGCCTTGGGGAACACATCGACCCGGCCGGCATACATCGGCAGGGCCTTCTGCTCCGTGCGCGAAAGCGCATCGTCGTTGGCCGGTAGTTCGCTCATGCTACCCATCTGTCAAGCGCCCCCTCGACATGCGGGCGCACGTCTAGGCGGCCTACTGGCCGCCCCCCAGACTGTGTGTGTAGACCGTCAGCATTTTGATGGTGGCGGGATCCAGTCGGTCGATCCAGCCGGGCATGACGCCCTGCTGCGGCTGGCTTATCTGCGCGGAAATCTCCTCCCGGCTGCCGCCGTAGAGCCAGATCTGGTCGTTCAGGCGCGGCGCTCCCTGGTCGGGATCGCCGTCGCCGTTGTCGCCATGGCAGGCTGCGCAGTTCTCTTCATAGATGACCGCGCCGGCCGCTGCGGCTTCGGCGTCGTGTTCACCGCCGGACAGGGACAGCACATGCTCGGTCACCGCGGCGATCTCCTCGCGTTCCAGCACGCCGCGATAGACCGGCATCTCGCTATAGCGGGTGTCGTCGGACACGTGGCGGATGCCGTACAGCAGGGTCGTGTGGATGTCCTCCAGCGTTCCGCCCCACAACCAGTCGTCGTCGGCCAGGACGGGATAGCCGCCGGGCAGCCCCGCACCGCCCAACGCGTGACAGGCTGCGCAGTTGTCCGCAAAGGCCGCTTCGCCGCCTCGGGTCGCGAAGGCGCGGAGTTCCGTGTCCGTGACGATCTCCTCCAGTTCGGCGCTTTCCATTCGCACGATGAACTCGCCCTGCCGCTCCCGAGCCGCTGCGATCTCCTCTTCCAACTGGACGCGGCGCTGTTCGCGGAAGATACCGGCGGTATAGCCCGTCAGGCTCGGAATGGCCGGGTAAAGAACCATGATCACGACGGACCAGGCGATGCAGGTATAGAACACATACAACCACCAGCGGGGCAGTGGCGTGTTCAGCTCCTTGATGCCGTCCCATTCATGCCCGGTCGTGTCGGTTCCGCTATAGACGTCTTTTTCAACCTTGGTCGGCATCCTTTACCCTTTCTTCCGCTTGGAGTCCGGCAGATCGTCCTCCAGGGGAATGCGCGCCTGTTCGTCGAACTTCTTCTTGTTCCGCGGCCACATGGCATAGACCAGCACGGCCAGAAACAGCGCCATCAGCCAGACGGACCACAGGGAACGCACCGTTTCGTAAAATCCCTCCATCGCCCGGCGTCCTACTGCAGCAGGTCTTCGGTTTCATAGGCGCTGAAATCGACCATCCGGCCGAGGATCTGCAAATACGCGATCAGCGCGTCCATTTCGGTAAGCGTGGCCGGATCGCCGTCGAAATCGGCGACCATGGCGTTGGGGTAACGCTCAAGCATGGCGTCGAAATCCGAATCGGGATCGGCCTGGGCGACCATGTCCGCGGCGGCGTTCTCGATCATCTCGTCCGTATAGGGGACGCCGACGATCCTGAGTGTCTCAAGATGCGCCGCAATGTCATCGGCCTTCAGCCTCTTTTCGGCAAGGAACGGATATGAGGGCATGATCGATTCGGGCACCAGGCTGCGCGGATCGATCAGGTGCGCTCGCTGCCACTCGTTGGAGTATTTGCCGCCGACTCGAGCCAAGTCCGGGCCGGTTCGTTTGGATCCCCACTGGAAAGGATGGTCGTACATGCTTTCCGCAGCCAGGCTGTAGTGGCCGTACCGCTCCGCTTCGTCGCGGAACGACCGGATCATCTGGCTGTGGCAGACATAGCAGCCTTCGCGGATATAGATGTTCCGGCCGGCCTGCTCCAGCGGGCTGTAGGGCCTGACGCCCTCGACCTTCTCGATCGTGGACTCGATGGTGAACAAAGGAATGATCTCCACCAAGCCGCCGATCGACACGGTGATCAGGATCAACACGGCCATGATGATGCCGTTGGTTTCGATCTTTTGATGCCAGTTCCAGCTCATCTCCGCGCCTCCTTTATTCCGCTGGTGCGGGCCGCGGCGCGGTGACCGTGGCCTCTGCTGCTACGTCTCCCCGGGCGGTCCGCCAGAGGTTGTAGGTCATGATCAGTGAACCCAAGAGGAACAGGACGCCGCCGAAGGCCCGCATCAAGTTGAACGGGAACTTCGCCGAGACGCTTTCGATGAAGGAGTACTGCAGGAAGCCAAGCTGGTCGAAAGACCGCCACATCAGGCCTTCCATGATGCCGCTGATCCACATCGCCGTGATGTAAAGCACGATACCCAGGGTAGCGATCCAGAAGTGGTACTCGACCAGCCGTGTCGAATAGAGCCGGTCGCGTTTCCAGAGCTTGGGCACCAGGAAGTAAAGGGCACCGAACGAAACGAAGGCCACCCACCCCAGGGCGCCGGAATGGACGTGGCCGACGGTCCAGTCGGTGTAGTGGCTCAACGCGTTGACCCGTTTCACCGACATCAAGGGACCTTCGAAGGTCGACATGCCGTAGAACGCGACGGACACCACCAGGAACCGAAGGATCGGGTCGGTCCGCAGCTTTTCCCAGGCACCTGACAGGGTCATGATGCCGTTGATCATGCCGCCCCAGGACGGCATCCACAGCATCACCGAAAACACCATGCCCAGGGTCTGAGACCAGTCGGGCAGGGCGGTGTAGTGCAGGTGATGGGGACCAGCCCAGATGTACAGGAAGATCAGCGACCAGAAGTGGACGATCGACAGGCGGTAGGAATAGACCGGGCGCTCGGCCTGCTTCGGGATGAAATAGTACATGATGCCCAGGAAGCCTGCGGTCAGGAAAAAGCCCACCGCGTTGTGGCCGTACCACCACTGCACCAGCGCGTCCTGCACGCCCGAAAAGACGATGTAGCTTTTGGTTCCGGACAGGGAAACGGGGATCGCCAGGTTGTTGACGATGTGAAGCATGGCGACCGTGATGATGAAGGCGAGGTAGAACCAGTTCGCCACATAGATGTGCGGCTCCTTGCGCTTCAGCACCGTTCCCAGGAACACGATCAGGTAGACGACCCAGACCACCGTCAGCCACAGGTCAACGTACCACTCGGGTTCCGCATACTCCTTGCTTTGGGTGATTCCCAACAGGTAGCCGGTCCCGGCCAGCACAATGAAAATCTGATAACCCCAGAACAGGAATTGTGCCGCAGCCGGCCCGCCGAACAAGGGCGTTCGGCAGGTCCGTTGAACCACATAAAGAGAGGTAGCGAGCAACGCGTTGCCGCCAAAAGCAAAGATCGCAGCCGAGGTGTGAAGGGGGCGAAGCCGGCCGAAGGTCGTCCATTCGAGGCCGAGGTTCAGCACCGGATAGGCAAGCTGGAACGCGATGACCACGCCGACCAGGAAGGCGGCGACCCCCCAGAATGCCGTGGCGATGACGAAGAGCTTGACCACCTCCTCGTCGTAACGCGGCTGGTCGACGGACATGCTGGCGGACGCGTCCGCTGCGGATCCCGCTAAGGCCATATAACCCCCCTCAGTGTACTGCCCGATGAAAAGGTTGATCGTCCGACTGCCTGAACGGCAGCCACCCAGGCGCCGCCAGCCGCGCGCTGGGCAACGCGGCCGCACGATATGAGGCGCCCTATTTGATGATCATTGACATGCATCAAGGCCGTTTGCATGGTGCGAAGAAGAATACAGGATCGCTGCTCCGGCCACTTTGCGACACAAGCGCGCGGTTCCGGGCGGCGACCTGCTTTTGCCGTTTCGCGTCGAACGCGCTAATCTGCCCGCGAAGAAGAGGTGAAATCTCGTGACAGACGTCGCTCATACGCCGACACCGTCGATGCCGGCGATCCGCCAGGTTGATAAGTCGCGCCCGTGGATGTGGCTGGCCGCCGGCTGGTCGGATCTGACCTCCGCGCCCGGGACCAGCCTGACCTACGGGCTGATCTTTTTCATCGTCGGCCACGCGATCGGGATTACGATCTGGTGGTTCGACGTGGCCTATCTCGTGCTGCCGCTGTCGGCGGGTTTCATGCTTTTGGGGCCGGTCCTGGCGGTCGGTCTCTACGACACGTCGCGCAGGCTCGAGCAGAACGAACCCACCGGCTTCGGCAACACCATGTTCGCCTGGGAACGCAACACGGCTCAGATCGCCTATATGGGCCTTATCCTGATGCTGTTTCTGTTGGCCTGGATTCGAATCGCGACCCTGATCTTCGCCCTGTTCTTCGCCGACAACCCGCCGCGGCCGGAGCAGGAATTCATCATCGACGTCTTCTTCTCCTCCACCAGCCTGCCGTTCCTGACCACGGGGACCATTGTCGGGGCGATCCTTGCGGTGCTGGTGTTTGCGATCTCCGCGGTGTCGATCCCCATGCTGCTGGACCGGCAGGTGACGGTGTTCACCGCGGTTGTCACCAGCGTGAACGCCGTGCGTGAGAACAGCGGCACGATGCTGATCTGGGGCGTCTTGATCGTGGGTTTCACCGCGGCCGGGCTGGTCATCGGATTTCTGGGCCTGATCGTGACCATGCCGCTGATCGCGCATGCGACCTGGCACGCCTATCGCGACATGGTCGACTGGGGTGATAGAGCCTCGGCGGCGTCGCCGTCACCGGCCACATAGGAGGGATTGTCGATGCGCGGAGACAAGATCGTTCTGGGGCTGGTTTTCATCTTCCTGGCCTTGCTGGGCCTGGTGATGGCCTCAACGGCGTCGGACGGCGGATTCGCCTTCGCAGGCTATGTGTTCGCCGCGGCAGGCGTTCTTCTCTGCTACAGGCTGATCGCCAGCGACTAGGAAGACCGCGTCCAGTCTGTTGCATGGCTGAGATAACGCTGCGCGCGGCCCAGGCTGCGGACGGCGAAGCGGTCGCGGAGGTCCTGCACCGGGCGCGCGAGACCATGTCCTTTATTCCGCAGGACCTGCATACGATGGACGACACGCGCGGGTTCGTGCGCGAGGTTCTGCTGGCGGGCCAGGAGGTGATCGTCGCCTTGCGGGACGGTGCCGTCGTGGGCTTTGCGGCGCTGGACGGGGACATGCTGACCCAGCTTTACGTGGCGCCGCCCTTGTTCGGCCAGGGGACCGGGACCCGGCTGCTTGTCGATGCCATGGCCCGCAGGCCGGGCGGATTGAGGCTCTGGGTGTTCCAGCCGAATGCAGGCGCAATCCGCCCTTACGAGCGGCATGGCTTCCGGACCGTGAAAGAGACCGACGGCGGCGGCAATGAAGAGGAGGTTCCCGACAGGCTGAGGGCCTGGCGTCCGGCTGCTGCCGACCAGGCGGTTGCGTCAGCCGGCGAGCGCTAGCCGAACAGCGCGCGCCCCTGGTCGGTCAGGCGACAGACCAGCCAGTCCGGCTTCAGCGGGTTCTCAAACCACGGCTCCGCCCAGCCGCGGTCGATACAGCGTCGGATGGTGCGTTCGTCGTACCGCTTGCCGTTGGTGTCGAACAGCGGCAGCTTGCCGCCAGCCTGGTCCAGACCGCGTTGCAGCCACGCCAGCTGAACGGCGCTCGGTCGGTTTGTGCCTGTGGGTTGTGACCTTTCGGTCGAGCGGATCCGACGCGCAGCCTTGCGCCGCGCGTCGGGCAAATGAACGACATTAGTGCCGCGCAACATTGCCCGCCATCTCCCCTTTGTGCCTCCGCGTGGTATGCTAGGCCATCGGTACGGTCCAGGCCAAGCGCCAAGATTTCGGCCGGTCAATTGTCAGCGGAAGAGGGGACGCTCATATGGCGGTCAGCCTGGTCTACGTCACCACCGAAAGCCGCGACAAGGCGATCGAGATCGGGCGTGCGCTGGTCGGCGAACGCCTGGCCGCCTGTGCCAATGTCTCCGGCCCCATCACATCGATCTTCCGGTGGGACGGGGCGGTGCAGGAAGGCGATGAACATGTGCTGATCGCCAAGACGCGCAGTGACCTTGTCGATCGGCTCCAGGCGCGCGTGAAGGCGCTGCACAGCTACGATTGCCCCTGCGTCGTGGCGCTGCCGATCGAGGCCGGGCACGGCCCGTTCCTGGATTGGATCGTGGCGGAAACCTCGGTTTAGGAGCGACCGGCAAGTTCCTGGAATCGGGAGACGAACGCTTCTTTTGCGTTGTCTGGCGAAAGTGGATCGATGGCGTGCGCCAGATCCCCTTGCAGGCGCCCGAAAAACCGGTTGGCCTCGGTTGCGGTAAAGCCGGCAAGCTGGGTCGCTTCCAGATGTGCCGCTGCCCGGTCGGCGCGCTTGATCAGTCGCTTGGCCTGGGGCGGCAGTGTCGCCGGCAAGGAAAACCGCAGATGGATCGCCGCCTCCAGCCGGCGTTCGAAGCCGGCATAGTCGATCCCCAGGGCTGTCTTGAAGGGCGAGATCATGTCGCCGATCACGTATTCCGGCGCGTCGTGCAGCAACGCGGCCAGCCGCCACTGGGTTTCCAGGCCTTCCTTCAGCCGGCCCGTCAGGTCTTCGACCAGCAGGCAGTGCTGCGCCACGCTGAACGGCCAGGGCCCCGCGGTTTGGCCGTTCCACCGTGCCACCCGCGACAGCCCGTGGGCGATGTCCTCGATCTCCACGTCCAGCGGCGAGGGGTCAAGCAGGTCCAGCCGCCGCCCGCTGAGCATGCGCTGCCAGGCACGGCCGGTCATGGCGATACCCGAACCCCCTCATCCGGCCCTTCGGGCCACCTTCTCTCCCCGGGGGAGAAGGAACCAAAAGCCCCTCTCCCCGGTGGGGAGAGGGGTTCGGGTGAGGGGGGCCGGTCTTTGTCAGTCATGTCCGAACGCCTGCCGCGGCCCGTAGTCGCCGGGGAAGTCCAGGTGGCTGACCAGGCCAAGACCGTCGCGCCACAGGTGGATTTGTACCGCCGGCGGGTCGTAGCGCCACGTCCCGGCCGCGCCGGGGCGCAGGTCGAAGCTGACCTGGTGCGCGGTGCCCGGCATGGTGGATACCACCGTTCCCCGCCACCTGAGATGGATCGGCCGGTGCACGTGTCCGAACAGGACCCGTTCGACCTGGGGGTTGCGTTCGATGATCACTCCCATTGCTTCGGCTCCGTCCAGGCAGGCCATGGCGTCCATATGGTCGATCCCGATGGAGACCGGCGGATGGTGCATCATCACGATGGTGGGGTGGTCGGGCGCGGCCGCCAGGACCGTCTCCAGCCATCCCAGCCGGTCCGCGCACAGCGCGCCATAAGGGGCGCCCTCGACAACCGTATCCAGAGCGACGATCCGGACCGGGTGCTCCTCCACCGTGTATTGAATGAACGGGCCGTCATCCAGGAAAGCCAGACCCGCGAAGGCCCGGCGCAGCGTCGGCCCGGTCGTCGTGGTTGCCGGGGATGGGATAGACCGGCGCATTCAAGCGGGCCAGCTGCCGCGCCGCCTCGGCATACTCCTCAGGCGTGCCGTCATTGACGAGGTCGCCGGTGACCAGCACCATGTCGGGCGGCGGCTGCATGGCGTTCAAGTGGTCCACCGCGCGCGTCAGGGCGGTGTTCGTGTCGATCTTGTCGAACAGCAGGCTGCCGTCAGGCTGCGCGTGCAGATCGCTGATTTGCGCTATGATCATCTCTCATCTGGCCTTTCGCTGGCGCCTGCCGCAGGCAGGGTTGACGCGCGATTGATCAGGGGGCGTCGGGTGTGCTTCAATTTTGGGCAGGTGCGGCGGCGCACCATGCGCATGGTTTCTGGGCAACGCCACAAGGCGTTGGAATTGCGGTCAAAAACCATAACCGGATGGCACCGTCCGCGGTTTGCCCTAGTTGGTATACCGATTGCGATTGTGCGGGTCGGGCGGGAGAGACACGACGCCCGATCCATCATTTAGTTCATTGGGACGACAACGTCCAAGACCAAAGGCGAGGAGGCAAGGCATGTCGGGGACAGAAAAAGGGAAAGTAGGGCGTCGCGCATTCATGGCCGGTGCGGCGGCGACCGGGGCGGTTTTCAGTTTCGCGCCCTACGTCAAGCGTGCGGTGGGGCAGGACAAAACCTACATCATGGGGACCAACTGGAAAGCCCAGGCCGAGCATGGCGGCTACTATCAGGCCGTTGCCGCCGGCATCTACAAGGACCACGGTCTTGACGTCGAGATCCGTCCCGGCGGACCGCAGGTCAATCATCCGCAGCTTCTGGCGGCGGGCAAGATCGATTTCAACATGGGCTCCAGCTGCTTCACGGCACTCAACTTCGTGATGATCGACATCCCGATGCTCTGCGTCGCATCGGTTTTCCAGAAGGACCCGCAGATCCTGATGGCCCATCCCGGCCAGGGGATCGAAACCCTCGACGACGTGAAGGGACACAAGGTCCTGATCTCCAAGGGCGCGCGGACCCAGTACTGGCTCTGGCTCAAGCAGGCCTATGGCTTCACCGACGACATGATCGAGCCTTACACCTTCAACCCCGGTCCGTTCCTGGCGGACAAGTCGAAGGTTCAACAGGGCTATCTCACGTCGGAGCCGTTCGCGATCGAACGGGAAGGCGGCTTCGTGCCGAAGGTGTTCCTGCTGGCCGACGCCGGTTACGAGACCTATTCGACCACCATCGAAACGTCCAAGAAGCTCGTCGCTGAGAACCCCGACGTGGTTCAGCGGTTCGTCGATGCCACGATCCTGGGGTGGGTGGAGTATCTGCACGGCGACAATTTCGCCGCGAACGAGCTGATCAAGAAGGACAATCCCGATATGGGCGAGGAGCAGATCGCGTTTTCGATCGAAAAGCTCAAGGAATACGGGATCGTCGAGTCGGGCGATGCCTTGAAGTTGGGCATCGGCGCGATGACCGACGAGCGTTGGAAGAGCTTCTTTGACTTCGCCGTCAAGGCAGAGGTCTATCCGGCTGATATGGCTTACCAGAACGCGTATTCGCTGGAGTTTATCAACAAGGGCGTGGGCCTCTAACGGCGCGCGTTCCGGCGCGGCGGGCCGCCGGGTGGTGGCCTGCTGCGGCCGGGCCTGGACCCGGCAGCTATTGTTCTCTAGACCAGCGGGAATATGGCGGTCGATTCACTGACACAGGGCGGTGCCGAGGCATCGCAAGAGGAGGGACTGCCTATCCGCACCCGGACCCCGGCACAGCGGCTGGAGTCCGTCATGCGATGGGTCATGCCGCTTGCCATCGGTGCGCTTGCGATCCTGGGCTGGGACCTGATCGTGCGGATCAACGAGATCCCGCACTACATCCTTCCGGGGCCGGCTCTTGTGGCGAACAGCCTGGTCAACGACTGGGGGACGCTTTCCGGTTCGCTATGGGTCACGATCAGGATCACCTTCATGGCGCTGGCTGTTGCCATCATTGGCGGCGCTTCGTTGGCAATCCTGTTCAGCCTGTCGAAATGGATCGAACTCAGCCTGTTTCCCTATGCCGTCATCCTGCAGGTGACGCCGGTCGTTGCGATTGCGCCCCTGATCATCATCTTCGTCGACACGCCGCTGACAGCCGTCCTGATCTGCGCCTGGATCGTGGCGTTCTTTCCGGTGCTGTCGAACACTACGCTGGGCCTCAACAGCGCGGATCACAACCTGCGCAACCTGTTCCAGCTTTACGGGGCGACGCGCTGGCAGGAGCTGCGCTATCTCCGGATCCCCAGCGCCATGCCCTATTTCCTGGGCGGCCTCAGGATCGCCGGCGGTTTGAGTCTGATTGGCGCGGTCGTCGCGGAATTCGTCACCGGTGCCGCGGGCGAGGGAACGGGCCTGGCGTTCCGAATTCTCGAGGCCGGTTACCGCCTGAATATCCCGCGCATGTTCGCCGCGCTCTTGCTGATCTCGCTGACGGGCATCGTGATCTTCCTTTTCTTCACGTGGGTCTCGCATCTGGCGCTTCACAAGTGGCATGAGAGCGCCGTCAGGCGGGAGAACTAGCGACCCATGAGCGTGCAGCAACAGCCCGCACTTCAGGCGGGTCGGCAGTCCGGGCCGCCGCTGATCCGGATGACCGGCGTCGACAAGGTCTACTCGAACGGCACGGTCGCCGTGCGCGACGTGGACCTGGACGTGGGTGCGGCCCAGTTCATGACCCTGTTGGGGCCGTCGGGCTGCGGCAAGAGCACGCTGCTCAGGATGATCGCCGGCTTGGGCGCCATCACCGGCGGGACGATCGATTGGCCCAACTCCAATCACGCGACCCGGGGCAAGACCGACCGCGACATCGGTTTCGTCTTCCAGGAGCCCACCCTGATGCCCTGGGCGACCGTGTTCGACAATGTCTACTTGCCGTTCCGACTGAAACACACACCCAAGTCGAAGGTGCGCGACACGGTGATGGAAGCGCTGGAGATGGTGCACCTGGAAGGGTTCGCCGACTCCTATCCCCGGGAGCTGTCGGGCGGCATGAAGATGCGGGTGTCGATCGCGCGCGCCCTGGTGACCAAGCCCAAGGTCCTGTTGATGGACGAGCCCTTCGCGGCGCTGGACGAGATCACCCGGTTCAAGCTCAACAACGACCTGTTGGAGCTGTGGCAGGGCCACGACTGGACCATCGTTTTCGTCACCCACAGTGTCTATGAGTCGGTCTTCCTGTCGAACCGGGTCGTCGTCATGGCGGCCCGCCCGGGCCGGGTGATTGCCGACATGCCCATCGACGTGCCCTATCCCCGCGACGAGAGCTTTCGAACCTCGTCCACCTACAACGACTATTGCCGCCAGGTCTCCGCGCAGCTGAGGCTTGCCATGGGCGGCCGGCCCGAGGCCTGACGCCGGGAACCATGACCTTCCCCTTCCTCACCTGGCCCGCGGGTCACCGGGTCCTCCTCAGGAACGGCCGCACGCCGGTCTGTCTTATCGACGGCGCCGACGGGTTGGTCGCCGACGACGACGGCGTGGCGCGTGTGGAGATCCTGATCGAAGACGGGCGGATCACGGACGTCCGACCTGGCAGCGCATCCTCTGCGCCGGCGCCGGAGGCCGCGACGGTCGACCTGGACGGCGGCCAGATCTGGCCAACCTATGTCGACGTGCACACCCATCTGGACAAGGGGTATATCTGGCCGCGCGCCGCCAATCCGGACGGCAGTTTCATGGGCGCACTGGAAACGGTCCAGAACGACCGGACGCGGCACTGGCGGGCCGAGGACGTGCGAGCCCGGTTCGACTTCTCCGTCCGCTGTGCCTACGCCCACGGCACCTCGGCCGTGCGCACCCACATTGATTCCATGCCGGACCAGGCGCCGATCTCCTGGCCGGTTTTCGAGGAGATGCGGGCGGAATGGGCCGGACGGGTCGAACTCCAGGCGGCCTGTCTCGCCGGCATCGAGCACTTCCGGGAACCGGAAATGGCCGGCGTGGCCGACCAGGTGCAACGGTCGGGCGGGATCTTCGGCGCCGTCGCCTACCCGGTGCCGGACTTTCGGCCGCTGATGGAATGGGTGTTCGACCTGGCGATGGAGCGGGGGCTGGGGCTGGACCTGCATGTTGACGAGACGCTGGACCCCGCCTCCAACACGCTTGCGGAGATCGCCGAGATCGCCATCGAGAAACGCTTCCCCATGCCGATCCAGGCGGGCCATTGCTGCAGCCTCTCGACCCAGTCCGATGCGGTCGTCGACCGCACCCTCGATCTGGTGGCCGAAGCCGGGATCGCCATCGTCAGCCTGCCCATGTGCAACATGTATCTTCAGGACCGGGAAGGCGGGCGGACGCCGCGGCTGCGCGGGGTCACCATCCTGCACGAGCTGAAACGCCGGGGCATCCCGGTCTCGGTGGCCAGCGACAACACCCGCGATCCGTTCTACGCCTATGGCGACATGGACATGCACGAGGTGTTCACCCAGGCCGCGCGCATCGCGCACCTGGATCATCCGATGGCAGACTGGCCCAGTGCCGCCACCCGCACCCCGGCCGATGTCATGGGGCTGGCGGACTATGGCCGGATCGCGGTCGGCGGCTCGGCCGATCTGGTGCTGTTTCGGGCGCGGCATTTCTCGGAGCTCCTGTCGCGGCCCCAGGCGGACCGCGCGGTGGTCAGGGACGGTCGTGCGATCGACACGACGCTGCCCGACTACCGGGAGCTTGACGTTCACTTGGAAGGAGAGGCGCGATGAGTGATTTGGGCGGGATGTTGGGCGCCCTTGAGGGCATGCCGGTGGTCACCGAAGGTCCCGTCATCAAGCAGAAAAGCCGGGATTTCTATTGGTACAGCCCGGTCCTCAAGCGCCAGCTCGACGACGTGGCGGCCGATGCCATCGTCACCGCCCGCAGCGAAGCGGACGTCATCGCGGTTCTGAAGGCTGCCTATGCCCACGACGTGCCGGTCACCGTCCGCGGAGCCGGGACCGGCAACTACGGCCAGGCGATGCCGCTGAAGGGCGGCGTGGTGCTGGACCTGTCGGAGATGACCGCGGTCAAGGAGATCGCTCCGGGCCGGGTCCGCTGCGAGGCGGGCATCAAGATGCACGACCTGGACGCTGCCACGCGGGAGCATTCGGGCCAGGAGGCCCGGTTCCACCCCTCGACCAAACGCACCGCCTCGATCGGCGGCTATGTGGCGGGCGGGTCCAGCGGGGTCGGTTCGATCACCTGGGGCCTGTTGCGCGACCGCGGCAACATCCTGGGCACCCGGGTGGTGACCATGGAAGCCGAGCCCCGGATCCTGGAATTGCGCGGCGACGACATCAACCAGGTCAACCACGCCTACGGCACCAACGGCGTCATCACCGAGGTGGAGATGCCGCTGGCACCCGCTTACGGATGGATCGACATGATCGCAGTCTTCGACGACTTCATGGAGGCCTGCCGGTTCAGCCAGGCGCTGTCGGAACAGGACGCGATCGTCAAAAAGCTGGTGACGCCGATCGCGGCCCCGGTGCCGGACCAGTATTTCAAGCCGCTGAAGAAGATCCTGCCCGAAGGCAAGAACATCGTCCTGTTGATGATTGCCGACAAGGCGTTCGAGGCTTTCTTCGAAGGCTATCCCGGCGAGATCGTCTACCGGCAGACCGCGGCCGACAAGGCCCAGGAGGGCGTGCCGCCGCTCTACGAGTTCAGCTGGAACCACACCACGCTGCAGGCCCTGAAAGTGGACCGCAACATCACCTACCTACAGACGCTGTTTCCGCCGCCCGACCATCTGGCGCTGGTGGAAAAGATGTACACCCACTTCGGCGACGAAGTGCCAATGCACCTGGAATTCGTCCGTTTCGGCGGTCAGATCGCCTGTTTCGGCCTACAGGTGGTGCGTTTCACAACCGAAGAACGGCTCTGGGAGATCATCGCCTTTCACGAGGCGAACGGCTGCCCGATCTTCAACCCGCACACCTGCACCCTGGAAGAGGGCGGCATGAAGCAGGTGGATCACCTGCAGCTCGATTTCAAGAAGCAGGCCGACCCCAAGGGCCTGATGAACCCCGGCAAGATGCTGGCCTGGGAGGACCCGGACTGGACGCCGGAAAAGACCGACCAGGTGCACCTCTACCCGGCAGGCGGGTAGGGGCAGGGTGCCGGTTGCAGCCAGATGCTTCGAGACGGCGCGCTGACGCGCGCCTCCTCAGCATGAGGGTTTTTGTCGGATCGAACAGCCAGCTACACCCTCACCCTGAGGAGACTGCGTAGCGGTCGTCTCGAAGGGTCTGGCTGCCGTGTGCTCAGTCCAGCATGCCGAATTTCTCGTCGACGTTCTCCGTCAGGCCGATATCCAGCTTGGCGAGGTTTTGCTTGGCCAGCGGCGAGAACCTGCCGGTGATTCAGAATTCCAGGCGTTGCGCCCCGTTCAGCTTGGGATAGTTGGCGACCAGGTCGTCCAGAACGGCCGCACCGGTGCTGGTCCAGCGGCCAAAGTCCAGCGGCAGGGCGCAGACCACGGTGCCGTTCTCCGCATAACCCAGAGGGATGCCGTTGTAGAGCCTGAGTTCTACGATCTGCGACTCGGTCTCGTTGTAGCCGGCAAAGGTCTCGGCGATCTGCTGGAAGAAGACCGCATCCACCTGGGTGGTGGCCTGGTTTGCGATCTGCAGCATCACCTCCCGGCCCTTGGCGGCCTTCATGGCGGCGAGCGCGTGGGTGATGGCGGTCTGGTTGCGCGGCGTCAGGATCTTGTCGTGGATGAACCGGTCCACCAGGTCGGGATCGATGCCCATGCCCTCCAGCGCCGCGGTGTTGTCGATCCTGAGCTGGGCGGGCGGCGTCTCGGTGATCACGTCGTTGGAGTTATCGGTCCAGGTGAGCCCGCTGATCGTCATGGCGATCGGCCCGGTGGCCGGCAGCAGCACCACGTTGGGGCCCAGGTTGCCCACGGCCGAGGCCCAGCCGACCCGGTTCAGTTCCTCCTGCGAGACCGGGTTGGCTGAATAGACGTCGACCTCCAGCTTTCCGGCGAGCTGGCGTTTGTAGTCGGAAACCTGCAGCACCGACTTGACCGCGCCGTCCTCGTAGTCGCTTTCTTCGTTCGCGATGGACTCCTTGGCGCGGCTGAACAGGCTGGAGATGCCGTCGGGGATGCCTGAGATCGTGTCGACGGGGTCCTCGATCAGGCGCTCGGCGCCCTCCAGCGGCTTCTTCGCCGCTTCTTGCAGGGTATCGCCGAAAGCCTCTGTATTCTCGATCTTTTTCAGCTGCGCGATCGCGTTGATCTCGCGGATGAGCCGCCGCAGCATGGCGTCGTTCTGCGCCTTGAACGGCACGAAATCGGAGCGGTTGGAAAAGCCGTCGGTAACGACCCGCTGGTCGATGGTGTAGTGCGGGCCTGAAACCAGCCCGGCCGGCAGGAAGTCGGAGGCGCGGCGCTCCACGTGCATGGCCTCGAATTGCTGGTCTTGGGCGCCGGCAGGACCTGACACCGTCAGAAGAACCAGTCCGCAAAGAAGGGTGGTGCTGCCTCGACGGGCACGGTGGATGATCATCGAAAGCCTCCTGGGTTCGCGGTTTGCGCCGCGCATTCTTCGGTCTCGCTCGCTTAGTGAGGATATGCCATTGAGTCAAGCGACCGCAGGTGCTGCTTACGGTACTCCCGCGGGCTGATCCCGGCCAGCCGCCGGAAGGCGCGGGTGAAATGGGTCGGGTTTGCGTAGCCGACATCGTAGGCGACATCGATGATCTTGTTGTGCGGTTCCCGGAGGAGTTTCGTTGCTGCGGCGAACCGAGCCTCGTCGACCAGTTGGGAGTATGTCTTGCCTTCGTCTTCCAGACGGCGTTGAAGCGTCCGCACGTTGAGGCCAGCCATTTCGGCCGCTTCGTTGATCCGCAGGCACCGCTCGGTCAGGTAGGTTTCGATGACCTGACGCAGAGCGCCGGAGAAGTCAGTCCTCGGAGGAGCGCTAAGTGTCCGTACCACCGAAGCGCGCAGTTTCGCGCCGGACCGCGTCGGCGGCGGGGGTATCCGGGCGAGCAACGTGCGGGGGATTGCGACGGCGGAAATCGCTGCGTCGCAGTGGATCTTTGCATCCGAGAACACGTCGGTCTCTTGCATGGTTGCGGGAACGCGCCCCTGAAAGACGACAGCCTTGGGTTTCCAAGAAGGACCCGCCGCCAAGCGAAGAAGCTGAACGGCGCCTGTAAGGGCATACAGGGTCATCTGCCTCTCGCCCACGTCGCAAACGGACGGACCGCCGCGGCACAGCCAGACAGTGCCCGGCGTTTCCCTCAGCCACCACTGCTTTGAGGATCCATAGCGAGGTATCCACAACACGAAGGACCTCAGCATCGTATAGAGGGTCGGTTTTTTGACCAGATCCCGGCTGATCCCCGTCCAGGCCGTAAAGGGCCGGGCTTCCATCACCGCGGTGCCGAAGCAGTCCGATCCGGCCTGCCTGGCGCCTTCGTCTATGAGGCGATAAAGGTGGGTGAACGGAACAAATCCGTCAGGCGCGCAGTGATGCCAGTAGGGCATCCGCAGGCGCTGCATCGCCAAATCCGCAGCGATGCCGCAGGCCTCCAAGGAGTCCCTGATCTGATGGAATTGCGCTACACGTGCGACCGGCCACCCAGACTCGTTTCGAGGCGGCCTATCCAAACACGCCCCCATGCTTACCCCTTGTCTTCCTGCACCCCCGATGGACTTGCCAAGAAATTGCAACGGGTTGATGACAATAGCTTAGCTCGTCTGCAAGCATCCACAACGCTTGAAGTCCAGGTCGACAGATCCGGTGGATAAAGATGTCGTGAGCATCGCGGACAACACGGCTGTCGCCAATTGGTCAGACCGTAGAGGCTCGGAGCCACTAAGACGGTCATTTGGTGGGGTAGCGGGCCGCCAGTCTCTTGCGCCGGCCCGGCCTCGTTCAAACTGCACGCACAGAAGACGGAATAAATGGCACTGCACAAACGTGACGATGTTCGCGAGGACCTTCTGGACGACGTCTATGCATCCGCCGACCTTTCGGTTTCGATGCCCAAGTACAAGTTTCCCGAGCAGGAACACCATCCGCGCCATGCCTACAGCGTGGTCCATGACGAGTTGATGCTGGACGGCAACTCGCGCCAGAACCTGGCGACTTTCTGCCAGACTTGGCTGGATCCCGAGATCCACAAGCTGATGGACGAATGCGTCGACAAGAACATGATCGACAAGGACGAGTACCCCCAGACGGCGGAGATCGAGGCGCGCTGCGTCCACATGCTGGCCGACCTGTGGAACTCGCCCGATGCTGAGAACACCATGGGGTGCTCGACCACGGGCTCCAGCGAGGCGGCGATGCTGGGTGGCATGGCGATGAAATGGCGCTGGCGCGAGAAGATGCAGGCCGCCGGCAAGCCCACCGACAAGCCGAACATGATCTGCGGCCCGGTCCAGATCTGCTGGCACAAGTTCGCGCGCTACTGGGACATCGAACTGCGGGAGATCCCCCTGAAGGGCGACCGGCTGATCATGAATGCCGAGGAGGTGATCAAGCGCTGCGACGAGAACACCATCGGCGTGGTGCCGACGCTGGGCGTCACCTTCACCTGCCAGTACGAGCCGGTGAAAGAGGTGAACGACGCCCTCGACAAGCTGCAGCAGGATACCGGCCTCGACATCCCGATCCACGTTGACGGGGCCAGCGGCGGCTTCCTGGCGCCGTTCTGCGCGCCAGAGCTGGAATGGGACTTCCGCCTGCCGCGGGTCAAGTCGATCAACACGTCGGGGCACAAGTTCGGCCTTGCGCCGCTGGGCGTCGGCTGGGTGGTCTGGCGTGACGCGAAAGACCTTCCCGATGACCTGGTCTTCAACGTCAATTACCTGGGCGGCGAGATGGCGACCTTCGCGCTCAACTTCTCGCGGCCCGGCGGCCAGATCGTGGCCCAGTACTACAACTTCCTGCGGCTTGGGAAAGAAGGCTACCGGAAGATCCAGACCGCCTGTTACGAGACCGCGCAATACCTGGCCGAGGAGATCGAGAACATGGGGCCGTTCGAAGTCTTGTTCGACGGCGACATGAAGAAGGGCATCCCTGCGTTGAGCTGGACCATCAAGGACGGCTACGACACCCACGGCTATACCCTCTACGACCTCGCAGACCGGCTACGCTCCCGCGGCTGGCAGGTGCCAGCCTATTCCCTGCCTGCCAACCGCGAGGACCTGGTCATTCAGCGCATCCTGGTGCGCCACGGTGTCAGCCGCGACCTGGCAGCCCTGCTGATCGGCGACATGAAGCGCTGCCTGCAGTACTTCCAGGATCACCCGGTCACGTCGCCGCTGGGCGAGGAAGAAGCCGGGGGGTATCACCACTAGACCAAGCGTGTTTGGCCACGGGCGCCTCGCAGTCGGCGTCCGTGGCCAGCAGGCCGGTGATCGGGGTGCCTGACGTTCCGCTTTTCGGCACTGCGGCCGACGTTGTCGCGTAAAGGCTAGAACCAAGGCGCACGGCCAGCCTAAACTCCTCCAGAGTTCGGTTTGACACGGGGGAGGGCTGGCAATGGAAACCGTGAAAGCGATCTTCACCGCGTCTCCATTGATCCCGCTCTTCACCTGCGTCGCGCTCGGCTACGCCATCGGCAAGGTGCGGATCGGGCAGTTCCAGCTGGGTGGCGTGGTCGGCACCTTGTTTGCGGCGATCGTCGTCGGCCAGATCGGGGTGGAGACGGACGACGTCGTCAAGACGCTCGCCTTCGCCCTGTTCATCTATTCCCTGGGCTATGTCTGCGGTCCGCAGTTCTTTGGCAGTTTGGGGCGCTCGACCCTGAGCCAGATTCATCTGGCCATCTTCAGCAGCATCGTCGTCTTCGGTACCGTCTGGACCGTTGCGCAGGTCGCGGGGCTCGACCAGGGGACGGCCGCCGGGCTGCAGGCCGGCGCCACCACCGAGTCGGCCTCGGTCGGGACCGCCGGCGATGCCCTTCGGCAGCTGGGCCTGGATGCGGACACCGTGCGGACACTGGAGGCCAACATCGGCGTCTCCTACGCCGTGACCTACCTGTTCGGGTTCACGCTGGTGGTTTTCTTCGTCAGCGTCATCGCCCCACGCATGCTGGGCGTCGATCTGAAGGCCGCCGCAAAGGAATATGAGGGCGAACTGGGCGGGATCGGCGAAGACCTGGAGCCGGGCCAGGAGCAGGCGCTGAGGCAGGTCATCGTCAGGGTGTACGAGGTTGCGGAGCCGGAGGCGGACGGGCTGACAGTCGCCGCGTTCGAGGAAAACACGACGAAAACGTGTCCGTCCAGCAGGTCGTGCGCAAAGGGCGGCAGCGAAGGGTGACGCCCGACTTGGCGCTGGCGCTGGGTGACCGCGTCGCGCTCCTCGGAAAGCACGAGAGAGCCGTCGAGGCCGGGAAAGACCTGGGACCTGAAAGTGCGGATATCCGCGGGCTCAGCTTCGTCGGCGAGGCCCGCGATGTGGTGCTTGCCAACAAGAAACTCGTGGGGGCGACGCTCAAGCAGGGGCGGACTCTGTTGGACGAGGAGTCGCGACGCGGGGTCTATGTCGCCAAGCTGGTCCGCGCCGGTAACGTCATCGAGCTCCGACCGCGCACCACGCTCCAGTCCGGTGACGTCCTGACCCTCTACGGGCCGGCGGATTCCATCGAGGCGGTGGCGCATCAGGCAGGTTACCTGGTGGAGGACAGCGAGCATGTCGACTACGTCTATATGGGCCTCGGCCTGATCGCCGGCGTCCTGATCGGGATGGTCGAAATTCCCCTGCCCGGCGCGCCGGTGCATCTGGGGACGGGTGGCGGATGCCTGTTGTCGGGCCTGGTGTTCGGCTGGCTCCGGTCCAAACGGCCCACGTTCGGCAGCCTGCCGAACGCGGCGGCCCTGCATCTGAGGGATTTCGGTCTCGCCATCTTCGTCGCCAATGTGGGCCTAGCGGTGGGGCCGCAGGCGGTGACGCTGCTCCAGGAAAAGGGCTTCCTGTTGCCTGTCCTGTCGGTGGTCACCGTCCTGGTACCGTTGATCGCCTCGATGTACTACGCCAAGTACGTCCTGAAGCTGAACCCGGTGATGATCTGCGGGGCGCTGGCGGGGTGCCTGACCTGCACGGCGGGGCTCAATGCCATCGTCGCCGCGGCTGACAGCGAGACGCCGGTGCTGGGCTACACCGTCCCCTATGCCGTTGCCAACGTGCTGCTGACCCTGCTGGGGCCGGTGATCGTGCTGACCGTGTGACGCCGTCAGTGCAGCGCGTGCCGCTTCCGGTATTCCCGCGGGCTGACGCCGGCGAAGCGCCGGAAGGCACGGGTGAAATGGGCCGGGTCGGAATAGCCCATACAGTAGGCCACATCGATGATCTTGGCGTCGGACCCCGCCAGCAGCGTCGTCGCAGCATCGTAGCGGGCCTCCTCGACCAGCTTCGAGTAGGTGACGCCCTCTCGGGCCGGCCGGCGCTGCAACGACCGCACGGTCATGCCGGCGATTTCGTCGGCGTCTTCGATCTGCGGCGCGTGCTGGCCCAACAGCGACCTCAAAACCTGGCGCAGGCTGCCCGCGAAGTTGTCCGCCGGCGCTTCGCTGACGCTCGGTTCAGGGGATCCCGAGGGGCGCCTGATAGGCATTTTCATCACCGCGTGCGGTACGGCAACGGCGGTCAGCGTTTCGGTCGCGGTGAACTGCGTGCCGACGAACATCGCCTCGTCTTCCAGCCCCGCCATCGCAGCCTCCGGGATCAGCACCCTTGCGGGGCGCCATTCCCGGCCGGTCCCCATCCTTACAAGGCGGACCATCGTCGCGAGCGCGAAGTGCGTCAGTTCCGGGTCGCCGAATTCGAAAGGCGGCGGGCCGTCCCGGCAGATCCAGGTGCTGAAGCCCGATTCCGCCAGCCGCCATTGCCGCACCGATCCGTAGGCGGGGATGTCACGGACCACCACGTGCAGGGCCTCGCCAACCGTGTCGGCATCTGCCGTGCGCTCGCCGACTGACCCGGGAGCCAGGAACGAACCGATCTCCATCGCACGAATGCCGAATGTCGGCGAGCCGGTCAAGCGGGACGCCTCCGTCATCAGACGGTTGATGTGGCTGTGAGGAACGAATTCGCAGGTGTTGCAATGATGCCAGGCCGGGATGTTCAGCCGACGCGCCAAGGCGTCGGGCGAGTGTCCGCCTGCCTCAAGTGCCTCCGCGATCCGGATTGCGATCCGCGCCCGAAGGAGCGGGATCCGTCCCCCTATTGCCGTCATTGCCCCTGTGCCGGATGTCGTCCTGCAACGAAATAACCGTTGGTACGCACCGCACTTGGTCCGATTTTATCGATGGAATTGGACAGCAGGTTAACGAGGATTAACCTGTTGCCTTTTTTAATCTCTGTCCAAATACGATCCAGGCGCCGCCTCGGGAGGTTCGGGAGGGCGGCGCCTGGTCAGGTCGTCTGGAACGTTTCCCGCGGCCCGGGCCGTCGGCGCGGGGCCATGCCCGTGCCGACGCCCGAGATCGCGGTTGATGCTACTTCTTCAGGGTTTTCAGAACCTCCGGCTTGATGATCTTCAGGCCAGCGTCCTTGTTGTAACCGTGGATCTCCTTCACATCGAGTTTCAGCATGAAGTCGATGATCTCCCGCGTGACCACCTGGCCCGGCACCATGATCGGGAAGCCCGGCGGGTAGGGGATCACGAAGTTGGCCGAGACCACCTCGGGGCCGTTCTTCAGCCGGTCGTTCATCTCTTTGCCGTTGATGGCGATGTGGTCGCAGTCCTCCGGCACGTAGGCTTCGAAATAGCCGAGCCGCATATGCCCTTCCAGCGTGTTGCCCTTCGGGTTGTCCCGGAAGGCATCATGGAAGCGGCTGAAGTTCGGCAGGTCGGGCACGTCTTCCATCAGGGATTTCACCCGGGCGTCGAATGCCTTCTTGGCGCCGGTGTCGCCTGCAAGCTGCTTGTCCAGATCCGCCGCGATCTGCGCCAAAGTCGAAATGACGTAAGAGGTGGCGCTGCGGGTGTTGTTGATGTTGGACTGGAGCAGGACCGAGTTGCGCGAGGTCTTGTTGAGCTGGATGTTGTACTTGTACATCAGCTCGTTTTTGAACGACGTCCCGTCGTACCCGGCCGTTCCGCAGACCAGCGTCAGGCGGGTCGGGTCGAGCACGAACTCGTCGTCGTCCCAGGCGTCCACCACGTCCGACCAGTTGACGCCCAGATCCGTGTATTCCTCGATCGGCTTGGTCCGATAATTCTCGGGCACCATTTCCGCCGGGGTCAGGATCCGGAAGTACTTGGAGATCAGCGGGTGGCCGTTCACCTCCTTGCGAAGGGTCAGGGCCAGCGCGATCTGCTCGCGGACCAGGGCGTACCCCTCCAGCTCGGCCTGCCGCCGGGCCAGATCCAGGGACGCGATGATCTGTGCGCTCGGCGAGGTCGAGGTATGTGTCATGAACGCCTCTTCGAAGGGTTCATGGACCAGCGCCTCGTGGTTCTCGTCGTTCACGTGGATCATCGAACCCTGACGCAGGGCCGACAGCGACTTGTGCGTGGAATGGGTCGAGTAGGCCCGGATCCGCACCTTGTCCGGATCGGGCAGGAGATGCATGTCCAGAAGCTTCTTGTTCTTCGGATCGAGGTCTCCGACCTTCTTCTTGAAGGCCTCGTACTCCTTCCGGTATTCCGCGCTCGCAAAACGCTCTTTCAGCTTGGGCACCGCGCCCATGGCCGTCCGCTTACGGTAGAGCGGCGAGAAGCGCGCAAACGCAAACCAGGCCTCGTCCCACAGGAACACGAGGTCCGGCTTGATCGCCAGGCACTCCTCCATGAAACGCTGAACGTTGTAGATATGGCCGTCGAAGGTGCAGTTGGTCAGCAGCACCATCTTGACCTTGTCCAGCTTGCCCTCGGCCTTCATCTCCAACAGGGCCTGCTTGATGGTCTTGAGCGGCACGCCCCCGTACATGGAGTATTCGATCATCGGATAGGCTTCGACGTAGTAGGGCTGTGCGCCCGCCAGGACAAAGCCGTAATGGTGCGACTTGTGGCAGTTCCGGTCGACGATCACGACATCACCCGGCTTGCACAGCGCCTGCACCACGATCTTGTTGGCCGTCGAGGTGCCATTGGTCACGAAGTAGCTGTGCTCCGACCCGAAGCAACGCGCCGTGAGGTCATGCGCCTCCTTGATCGTGCTCTTCGGCTCTAACAGGCTGTCCAGTCCGCCCGCCGTGCTGGAGGATTCCGCAAGGAACAGGTTGGTGCCGTAGAAGTAGCCCATATCCTTGATCCAGTTCGACTTGAAGATCGACTTGCCACGGGCGACTGGCAGGGCATGGAAAGTGCCGATCGGGCGCCGGCTGAACTTCTCCAGGTTCGAGAAATGCGGCGTCTGATAGCGGTCGCCAACGCCTTCCAGCATGCTGAGATGCAGCTCGTTCATCTCCTCAACGTCGTAAAACACCCGCCGAATATGGGAGGCCGTCGCGGTTCCGGCGAGGTGCTCGACACGCCGGTCCGTCATCAGGAAGATGTCCAGCTCCGGCCGGATGTTGTAGATCGCGTCCGCCAGCGCCGTTCCGTAACTCTCGGGGGCCAGTGTGTCGGGATCGTGCTGCATGAAGCGCTCGATCCGCTCGCTCAGATCTTCCATCTGGTAACGCGACTCGAACGGGAAGTAGTCGTAGATCACCACCGACTGCACATCGTGGTTGGCGATCGCGGCGGCCATGGCGTCTTCGAAGCTGGGCACGAACACCGGCTCGTAGATGAAGGGATCCTCCGGGCGGCGGAGGACCTTCAGGTTCTCGCGAATGCGCTTCTGCTGGGCCAGGCCCTGGTTGTCGTCGACGATCAGAACCTCGAAATAGGGCCGCGCGGTGTCCCGCTTATCGTAGTACTCCGGCATGTGCAGCGTGTCGTCCTGGACCTCTTCGGTCAGGTTCCAGGCCGCCTGGCCGCGGCGGTAGCTGCCGCTCATCAAGGCCCGGGTCACCCGGTCGACTGTGTGGGCGAAACCTGTGTAATCGCCGTCCTTGAAGAGGCCGACGATGTCCGTGTACATGGCGAGCCCCGGATACCCCCAGAAGCTCTCGAACATCTCGCCGCGCGCGAGCATGTCTTTCACGTCGTTCTCGAGGTCCGTCAGCGGGCGGCCGCTTGCTTTCGCGTTGCGCAGCTTGACGGCCGCGTTGTTCAGGTCGTTCCAACTGTCCATTCGGTTGGTTGCGACGTTGAAAAAGTCGAGTACCGACAAGCCTGCTTTGCCCTTCGGCGCAGTCTTGGTCTTCTTGCTTTCAGCAACATCCAGGTCCGTAGCCACGGCTCTTCTCCCTATGCCTCGGGGTCAAAAGATGAGACGCATTTCCGTCCGCTTGGATCGCCTGTGAGACCACCGGCTCGCCGCAGCGAAGTCGCATCTCGACTTACCACACGCGCGCGGGCCTTGTTGCCGATGGTCCGGTCTGCAATGTCCTCAGACCCTGGCCCCGCCATTGCGAATCCGGCCTGATCGGCAACCCGCTTACCGTGCACCACGCTATTCCAACGCGATCCGGGCGTCTTGCCATTAGGTGCCATTAGCCGGCCTTTTCTGGGCCGTTACCCGGCTTCCCCTTGAAGCCATAAGTAAGATTGGCGGGTGATGGCAAGAAACGCCGAACCGCGGGTCCTATGATTGCCACCAAATCCCCAGTGCCTTCCGATACGGGCAGATGGGAGGGTGGTTGAGTGGCATTGTCGATCGAAGAGAACACAGGCGTTATAGAGCAGGTCCGGGCGGCCATTGCGGCCTCTCTGCCCCAGGGCAATCCTGCGATCCATCGCGTGGCCCGTTCGGTCGGCGTCAACGCACGGACCCTGCAACGCAGGCTGGCGCACCATCACCTCACCTACCGCAGTCTGGTCGACGACGTGCGGCTGGAAAAGGCGTGCGGCCTGTTGGAGGCGAACGGCAGGATACTGATGGCCGAGGTCGCCAAGGCGGTCGGCTATTCCGATCCGGCGCATTTCACCCGCGCCTTCGTGCGATGGACCGGCATGACCCCGCGCGAATACCTCCGCCGGGCCCGAGAGCGAACGCACCACTAATCTCCGCCACACTTGCATCGAACGTCGGGGTGACGAGCGTCCTGAAACCGCGGCGTTCGATGGGGTTTTCGACCGGCATTGGTTCCTTGTCACCAAATGGCAAGACACCGCTACAGGCTGGCGGTTATCGATGACAGGGTGTCCACCACCGGCGGTGGCGGCGGTCCAAGGCCCCCCGCACACACCGGGTGGTCGTTGGTGGTCATATCAGATTCCCGTTTGCGCACACCGTGCGCCGGATCAATCGTCAACGATATTGGGGGTAGGGCAGATGTTAGGGCGTAAGTCTCGCAGGTTCATCAAGCCGGCGCTCTACGCAGTCACGGCCGTTGCCGTGGCGTGCGATGTGGGCGGTGTCGCCGCCATGGCGCAGACAGCCGGCGGCAGCGGTGCCATGGCCGAGATCGAAAGCGTCGGGCGCGGCGCCTTGGAGATCTTCGAGCCTGTTGTTGAAGGCGGCATCAAGGGCTTCTTCGAACTTCTGGATAAGCAGAAGTTCGTGTTCCTGCTGCTGGCATTGGCCATCGGTTACCCGCTGGGCAAGGTGAGTTTTGGCGGGATCTCGCTGGGGTCGACCGCCGGGACGTTGCTGACCGGCGTGGTGATTGCCTTGTTGGCAAAGATCCTGTTCGACATCACCTATGCGATCCCGGGGCTGGTCTCCACGGTGTTCTTGCTCCTGTTCATGTATGCCCTGGGCTTGCGGGTCGGGCCGCAGTTCTTCTCCGGCCTCAAGTCGGGCGGCATGGCCTTCATCGTCATCGGCATCACCGTCTGGGCGCTGAACTGGATCATCGCCTTCGGCGGGGTCAAGCTGGTTGGGATGGATCCGGGCTTCGCGCCGGGCATCATTTCCGGCAGCTACACCATCACGGCCATCATCGGCGTCGCCACGTCGGCGCTGCAGAGCGGTGCCTGGACGCCGCCAGACGGCATGTCGACGGACCAGGTCGGCGCCAACATCGCCGCGGGTTATGCCATCAGCTACATCCTGTCCAGCGTCGGCATCATCCTCTTGATCCGTTATCTGCCTGCCATGTTCGGCCGCGATCCGGTGCCGGATGCCAAGGAGGCAGAGGAGCTGATGAGCGGCGGCGCCACTGATCCGGTGCCGGGTGCTTCGGGCTCGTTGACCCTCGGTTTCTCGCCGATGGACATTCGCGCCTACAAACTGGAAAAAGAGGACTGGGTCGGCAAGACCGTCGAGCAGCTGTTCAAGGAGCATCCCGACGGCCCGGTCCTGCGCGTCGTGCGCGACGGCCAGGTGATCGAGCCCGGCGAGAACTCGACGTTGCAGAAGGGCGATGTGGTCGCCGTCCGTGCCGACACCGAGGCGCACATCCTGAAGGGCCAGGCGAAACTGGGTCCGGAGGTTGACGACCCCGTGGCACGGAACATCCCGCTGGAAGCCGCGGACGTGCGTGTGGGTTCGAAGGAGATCGCCGGCCACACCGTGGAAGAACTTCACAAGGACATCGGCTTCGGGCTGCAGTTGAAGGCGCTGTTCCGCCAGGGCCAGCAGATCCCGATCGGCCCGAAGACGGTGGTCGAATTCGGCGACGTCGGTCGCATCGTGGGTCCGGCCTGGTGCATCGAGCGTGCGGCGGAGAAAGTCGGCGGCAAGCCAATCGTCGACACCATGGTGACCGAGGTGATGTACTTGGCGATCGCCATGCTGATCGGCTACCTGGTCGGTATCATCTCCGTCACCATCGGCGGCATTCCCTTTGCGTTGGGAACGTCGGCCGGCTGCTTCTTGGCAGGCATCTTCGTCAGCTACTTCCGTAGCCGCAATCCGGAGTTCGGCGGCCCGGTCAGCGAAGGCGCACGCAGCTTCCTGCAGGACATCGGCCTGAATATGTTCGTGGCGGTTCTGGCCGCGAATGTGGGTCCGAAGATCCTGCAGTCCTTCCAGGGCACGACCGTGATCTGGATCGCGCTTATCGGCACGCTCGCCGCGCTGGTACCGCCGTTCATCGCGTTCTTTGTCGGCCACAAACTGTTCAAGCTGAACTCGATCGTGGCCGCAGGCGCAACGGCGGGCGGTCGCAACTCCACGCCGGGGTTGAATGCAATCTGCGACGAGTCCAAGAGCGCGGTGGCGGCGGTCCCCTATCCGGTGACCTATGCGCTGACCACGGTCCTGGCCTTGATCGGCGGTTACGTAGCAATGATCCTGTCCTAACGGTTTCGGGACGGACTTGCGTCGGCATGGTGGCCGCGTCGTCCTTGGACGGCGCGGCCCTTTCTTGTTCGGGGAGGAGCGATAGTAATGTCAGAAACACGCGAACCGGTCCGCGTGGCCGTCAACGTGATGCGGGCCAGGCTGACGATCCTCGGCTTCAACCTGGCGATCATCACGTTTCAGCTCAGCAACATGCGCACGCTGGAAGGCGGGATCATGCTGCCGGGCATCGACTTCCCGGTGCACATGGCCGATGCGGCCGCGCTGTTCCTCGGGCTTGCCATGTCACTCACCGCAATGGTGGCGTTCATCGCTTCGGGCCAGCTCGACCCTGTCGGTGTCTGCAACCACTGGTCCCTGCTGTTGGGCGATCTCTTGATGTACGTGGCGCTGTCACAGACAGTGGCCGGGTTCTTCGGCCCGTTTTTGTTCACGATGGGCCAGGCCTCGCTTGCCGAGCTCGCCGCGGCGCAGGAATTCGCGAACATCCACGCCGCGGTAACGATCGCCGGGGCCGTGGCGTGGGCTGCGGCGCACTATCTGGGGCCCGTCGTGTCGCTGTTTCGATCCCCTTTCGGCCGCCGCACGACCGTAGCGCTGGGCGGCGTCTACCTGTTGCTGGTCTTGCTGATCGCCTGGATAACGACGACGGCCTGGCGACTGCAAAGCTCGGGCCTGGGGCTCGATCACCCGGACCCTATCTGGCTGGTCGGCTTGTTCGCGCCGCTCTACTGGTGATGTCAGGTCGCCGGGGAGTGTCACCAAGCCGTGTCCAATTGCCCTTTGTCTTGGAAGCCTTGCAACGCGATAATCGAAGGCGAGGCATCAGGGGACCGAACGAATGCATCGTAGACGAACCTTAGGAACGCTGACGCTTGTCTTCGCGCTTGCCGCTCTCGCGGGCTGCGAGGAGCAGAACACTTACGTGCCGCCGCCGCCGCCCAAGGTCACGGTGGCGCAGCCCGAGAAGCAGACAGTCACGGATTATGTCGATCTCACGGGCACGACGGCGGCCAGCAACACGGTCGAACTGCGCGCCCGGGTCGAGGGGTACCTGGACAAGGTCCTGTTCGAAGACGGCGAGCGCGTCAAGCAGGGCGACCTCCTGTTCGTGATCGAGCAGGCACCCTACGAGGCTTCGGTCCAGGAGGCCGAGGCCGGACTGGCGCGCGCCAAGGCGCAGGTCAAGCAGGCTTCGCTGACGGCCGAAAGGGTGGGCCGTGCGCGCAAGTCCGGGTCGGTCAGCCAGCAGGCCCTGGACGAGGCCCTGGCAGTGGAGGCGGTGGATGCGGCCGACGTGCTGGCCCGCGAAGCGGCGCTGGTCAAGGCCAAGCTGGACCTCAGCTATACGGAGGTGAGCGCGCCCTTCGACGGTCGGATCAGCCGCCGTTTGAAGGACCCGGGCAACTTGGTGGGATCCGGCGAGGATACTGTCGTTGCGCGCATCAACCAGACCGATCCTCTTTATGTCTATTTCACCATCAACGAGGAGGATCTCCTCCGCGCCCGGGAGATCCGGAAGGACTCGGCAGAGCGTGTCTCGCGGGAAGGCACGCTGCCGTTGGAGATGGGGCTGGCGGACGAGGAGGGGTATCCCTACGACGGCACGTTGAACTATGCGGCCATCACGCTCGACGGCAGTACCGGGACCCTGCTGTTGCGGGGGACCTTTCCTAACCCCGAAGGCAACATCATGGCGGGCCAGTTCGCGCGTGTGCGTATTCCCTTGATCGAACTGCAGGACCATCTCGTCGTTCCCGAACACGCGATCGGGTACGACCAGCAGGGCCCGCACGTCTTCATCGTGAACGCCGACAACGTGGTCGAGCGGCGTTCCGTCAAGCTCGGGCTGGTATCTGGCGACAGGCGGGTGATCGCCGAGGGACTGACGGGGGACGAGCGGGTCGTGGTGAATGGTCTGTTGCGGGCGATCCCGGGCAACACCGTGGATCCGCTCACCCAGTCCGAAGCCGGATCCAAATCCGACTCCTAAGAGCATGATCAAATCCGTTGTAAGCATCGAATCAGTTGCAGCCATACCCTTCGAGACGGGTCTTCGGCCCTCCTCAGGGTGAGGATATGGGGTGCACCCTGAAGGCGAGGCTAAGCCGATGCCCCTTTACCTCACCCTGAGGAGCGCCCGTAGGGTGCGTCTTGAAGGGCGTGGCTGCCAGCGGCACGACATTGCGCATCTGGTGTCATTCGAACTGTTCTAGCGCCCGGCGAGAGGCAACGTCAGAATGTCAGAGTTCTTCATCGACCGGCCCATCTTCGCGAACGTGATCGCGATCATCGTGGTCATCCTGGGGCTTGTCGCGATGTTCAACCTCTGCCGGTCGCGCAATACCCCAATATCGTCCCACCGACCATCCAGGTCACCACCAACTATCCTGGCGCCAGCGCCGAGGTCGTCGCCAACACTGTCGGTATCCCCATCGAGAATGAGGTGAACGGGGTCGAGGGTTCCATTTACATGAACTCGACCAGCGCCAGCGACGGCAGCTACACCCTGACCGTGACCTTCGAGGTTGGGACCGATCTCAACGCCGCGCTGACGCTGGTCCAGAACTTCGTCAACGCGGCGCTGTCGCAGCTTCCGGCCGCCGTCCAGTCCCAGGGCGTTACGGTTCGCAAGGTCTCCACCAACATGCTGCAGGTGGTCAGCCTCTATTCCGACGACGAGCGCTTCGATGAGACATTCCTGGCCAACTATGCGGTGATCAACCTGCAATACCCGCTCGGCCGGGTGAAAGGGGTGGGGCAGATCACGGTCAAGGGGGCGGGTTCCTACAGCATGCGGATCTGGCTGGACCCGGCCCGGCTGCAGTATGTGGGCCTGACCACGCTGGACGTGCAGAACGCGATCGAGGCCCAGAACATCCAGGTCGTGGCAGGCCAGCTCGGCGGGCCGCCGGTGCCCGACAACCAGATCTTCCAGTACACCGTGAACGCACTTGGCCGGCTTTCCGACGTGGAGCAATTCGAAAACATCATCGTCAAAAGCGCGCGCGGGGCGACCGGCGAGGTGGTGCGGCTCAAGGACATCGCGCGGGTCGAACTCAGCCAGGAGACCTATGCCAACTTCTCGGGCCTGACCGGCCAACCGGCGGCGCACATCATCGTCTATGCCCTGCCGGACGCCAATGCGATCGCGCTGGGCGAGGAGATCCGAGAGACCACCGAGGAACTGAGCCAGCGGTTCCCCGAAGGCATGAAGTACGCCATCAAGTACGACACGACGGTCTTCATCAAGGATTCGATCAACGCCGTCTATCACACCCTGTTCGAGGCGGGCGTGCTGGTCCTGATCGTGATCATGGTCTTCCTGCAGAGCTGGCGGGCGCTGCTGGTCCCGGCCACGACCGTGCCGGTCACCATCATCGGTGCCTTTGCCGGCATGGCGCTGCTGGGCTTCAGCATCAACCTGATGACGCTGTTCGCGCTGATCTTGTCGATCGGCATCGTCGTGGATGACGCCATCATCATCGTCGAGAACGCGTCCAAATACATCGACGAGGGGATGACGCCGCACGACGCCTCGGTCCAGGCGATGAAGGAGCTGACCGGGCCGGTCCTGGGCATCACCCTTGTGCTGGCGGCGGTTTTCATTCCCGCCAGTTTCCTGCCGGGCATCACCGGGCAGCTGTTCCGGCAGTTCGCCTTGGTCATTGCGGCGACGGCGATCATCAGCGCCGTCAACGCGCTGACATTGAAGCCCGTTCAGTGCGCGCTTTACCTGAAGAAACAGACCAAACCGCCGAACTTCTTCTATCGCGGCTTCAACCGGGTCTACCAGGTGGTGGAAGACGGTTATATGAAGGCCGTGGGCGGCATGGTTGCCTGGCCCAAGATCAGCGTGCTGGTCTTTTTCGCGGTGATCGCCGCTGCCGGCTGGCAATTCGCGCGCCAGCCCACCGGCTTCCTGCCGACCGAGGACCAGGGCTATGCGATCATCGGCGTCCGGCTGCCGGATGCGGCCTCCCAGCCGCGGGTGCGCGCCGTATCCGACCAGGTCGACCAGATCCTGTCGGAAACGGACGGCATTGCGGGCTGGGTGACGATCGGCGGGTTCTCGGTTCTCGACGCCGCCAACGTCTCCAACATCTTCACCACCTTTGCCATCTACGAACCCTGGGAGGAACGCGGCTCGGAACTCAGCCAGGAGGTGATCATCGCGGACCTCAAGGCGCGGTTCGCACCGATCCAGGAGGCGGGGTTCCTGGTCGTGCCGCCCCCGCCGATCACCGGGCTCGGCGCTGCCGGCGGGTTTCAGATGATGGTCGAGGACCGCGGCGCGCTGGGGCTGTCGGCGCTGGAGAAGGCCGTGCTGGAGATGATCCGCGCCGGCCAGGGCCAAAGCGGCGTGCAGAACCTCAGCACCACGTTCAGCGCCCGCAGCCCGCAGCTGTTCCTGGATATCGACCGGACCAAGGCGGAATCGCTTGAGGTCGACATGGGCGACGTGGTGCAGACCCTGCAGGCCTATCTCGGCTCTGTTTATGTCAATCTTTTCAATAAATTCGACCAAACCTTTCAGGTGCGCATGCAGGCCGAGGCGGACTACCGCATTCAGCCCGAGGACCTGCGCGACCTCTATGTGCGCAACGCTCGGGGCGAGATGGTGCCGCTGCGCACCCTGATCGACGTCCAGCGTATCAACGGCTCCGAACTGGTGACGCGCTACAACCTCTACCCGGCCGCGTCGGTCTTCGGCGGCCCGGCGCCGGGCTTCAGCTCAGGCGACGCGCAGGAACTGATGGAGCAGATCGCCAAGGGCCTGCCGCAGGGCATGGGTTTCGACTGGACGGCGACGGCCTATCAGGAACAACAGCTCGGCAACCAGGCCTATTTCATCTATGCGCTGTCGATCCTGCTGGTCTTCCTGGTGCTTGCCGCCCAGTACGAAAGCTGGTTCCACCCGGCCGCCGTGATCCTGACGGTGCCGATGGCCCTGGTGGGCGTGTTGCTGGCGCTGATGGCACGCGGCTTCGAGAACGACCTTTACACGCAAGTCGGGCTGGTCCTGATGATCGCACTGGCCAGCAAGAACGCGATCCTGGTGGTCGAATTCGCGCGGGAATTGCGCGCTGAAGGCCATTCGATCGCCGAGGCCGCCGTGCAGGCCACCCGGCAGCGGTTCCGGCCGATCCTGATGACGTCTTTCGCCTTCATCATGGGGATCGTGCCACTGCTGACTGCCAGCGGGGCAGGGGCCGCCAGCCAGCAGGCGATCGGCACGGTGGTGTTCGGCGGCATGCTGTCATCGACCCTGGTGGCCATTCCCTTCGTGCCGGTCTTCTACGTGGTGCTGACGCACATGGAGGAGTGGTGGCAGGCGCGCAAGGCAGCCAAGAAGGAACCGGCCCCGGCGCCGTCCGAGGCGGACTAGGCACCACCCGAACCCCCTTATCCGGCCCTTCGGGCCGAAAGCGCCATTTAATACTCCTCATGGCTCGAGGAGCGACGCGGAGCGTCGCGTCTCGAAGCAGGTGGCTGCATGCGGCACGGTCGTGCCATTTGCTGCCAAACCCTTCGAGACGGCCGCTTTGCGGCCTCCTCAGGGTGAGAGTATGAGGTGGGAAGAGGGTGCCGGGTGAGGGGCCTCCGGTCCTTGATCGCCCCCGCGATCACAACTCAGTGCCTGGCGCGATATGGCAAGTCGGTGCCGTCCGTCATGTCTATCCTTCTGCCCCGGCTAAAAGCTGCCGGACGAGGCGACACGCGCCGTCTCGACAGGGTGTGGCGCTGGTGCCGACGGCCCTCTAGACTGTGCTCTTCGGAACCTGAGTGTTGCAGGGATGGACATGTTTGCAAGCTCGAAGACCCGCGTCCTCATTGCCTGTGCGGCCATTGTTCTCGTCGTTGGCGGGGTTCTCTGGCGTTACGCGGTCAACCCCTGGACCCGAAACGGCCAGGTCTATGCCCAGGTGATCCAGGTGACGCCGCGGGTCTCCGGCACGATTGTGGAACTGCCAATCATCGACAACCAATTCGTGAACGCCGGCGAGCTTCTGTTCCGCATCGATCCGCGCACCTACGAGTCGGAAGTGGAATTGAAGGAGGCCGAGCTTGTCAGGGCGGCGGACGAGATCGAAGCGCTGAAGAAAGAGGTCGACGCGAAGGCAGCGGCCATTGAGCGATACACGTCCCAGATCGCCCAGGCGCAGAGCCAGATCAGGGCGTTCCAGGCCACCTTCGAGGACACCGGCGCCACCTACGAGCGCATGCAGATCGCGGTGAAGTCCGGTGCCGTGTCCCGCGACATGCTGGACCAGGCCAAGGCGGAATTCGATTTTGCCGCCGCGCGGGTCCAGAACGCCATCGACCTGGAGCTTGAGATGAAAGCGAGCAGGATGCAGGCGGAGGCGGAATGGGCACGGGCCAAGGCCGATCTCGGCGCCGAGGGCGAGGCCAACGCCCGGCTGCGGGCCGCTAAGGCCGAGCTGCACCATGCCCACCTGGAGCTGGAGTTCACCGAGGTCGTGGCGCCGGTCGACGGATACGTGACCAACCTCAACCTCCGCCTCGGCGACCATGCCGCCCACGACCACGCGCTGCTGGCGCTGGTCGACACCGTTCAACGTGTGCCCCGTCTGTCGACAGCTACTGGGTCAGCGGCTTCTTCAAGGAAAGCGCGCTGAGGCACATCACCGTCGGCGACAGGGCGATCGTCACCCTGATGAGTAACCCGGACAAGCCGATCGAGGGCCGCGTGGTCAGCAAGGGCTGGGGCGTCGAGCAGGAGGACGGCCAGAGCGGTCACGAACTGCTGCCGAAGATCAGCGCCACCTTCGAGTGGATTCGCCTGGCCCAGCGCGTGCCGGTCCGCGTCGAGTTCGAGGAACTGCCGGAAGGCGTCGAGTTGATCGTCGGCACCACGGCTTCGGTCCTCGTCAAGAGCGGGACGTCGGGCGACTACATGCCGCCTGAGCGCCCGGCGGTTGCACCGCGGCACGCGATGCCGCATGGCGACGACGCGCACGGCAGCGACACGCACTGACGGCCTGTAGAGACCCGAACCCCCTCATCCGGCCCTTCGGGCCACCTTCTACCCCCAGGGGAGAAGGGACCAAAAGCTCCTCTTCCTGGAGGGAGAGGGGTTGGGGTGGAGGTGTTACCGGTACAGACCGGATACA